>Ga0222647_1000028_pt1 | contig 68319 bp, 49 predicted proteins | sample AntAcemetagen333_FD_179864 | JGI IMG/M metagenome (GOLD analysis project Ga0222647, IMG submission 179864) | Saline water microbial communities from Ace Lake, Antarctica - #333 | ecosystem: Environmental > Aquatic > Non-marine Saline and Alkaline > Saline | place: Antarctica: Ace Lake...
TACCTTCCCACTGAGAATCAGAGAATTCAGAGAAATTTGTTTTCATTACCTTATGTTTTAGTCGATAACAAGGTAGCTGGTTCTTACTTTAATGCAAAATGTTTAAATTCCAAAACACACTCTAAGTAAATGGGTAAGAAAAATATGGTTTTTGGTGCAATTGTAGTAGGCTCTGGCGTTTCGGGCGGATACGCAGCTAAAGAACTGACAGAAAGAGGCTTAAAGACGTTACTAATTGAACGAGGAAGAGCCGTTGAGCACATTTCAGATTATAAAACTGCCCTCAAGAATCCGTGGGAAATGCCCCACCGTGGACGGATGCCATTAAATGCTCTTGCGGACTATCCAGTGATGTCAAGAGTGCACAATAAAGTGAACGAATTTACGTCCGATTTTTTCACCAAAGATGCCGAACATCCGTACCTCGAAGAAAAACGTTTTGATTGGATCCGTGGCTACCAACTTGGCGGAAAATCATTGACTTGGGGGCGAATTGCCCTCCGCATGTCTGACCTCGATTTTGAAGCCAACGCCCGCGAAGGAATTAGCATTGACTGGCCCATCAGATACAAAGATTTAGAACCGTGGTACGACCGCGTCGAAAAGTTTGTCGGAATTGCCGGAAATCGGGATAATTTACCGCACTTACCCGACGGAAATTTCCAGCCTCCGATGCCTTTTAGTTGCGTCGAGGAGTCTTTTAAAAAGCAATTACAAAGCAGCAATCCAAGTGTTCACATTATTCACGCCCGACAAGCTCATTTAACGGAGCCCACCGCAGAACAGACAGAACTTGGAAGAGCCTCCTGCCAATACCGTAATATGTGTAGTCGGGGTTGTCCGTTTGGAGCGTATTTTAGTTCACAATCAGCTACACTTCCCGCTGCAAAGAAAACCGGAAACTTGACGATAATGACGGATCAAATCGTGAAAGAAGTAATTTACGACGAAGCCAAACAAAAAGCCACTGGAGTGCTTTTGATAAATCCAGCAACCAACGAAATCACGGAAGTAAACGCAAAAGTCATTTTTCTGAACGCTTCCACGCTCGGCACTACGCAAATTTTATTACAATCTAAGTCCAAACGATTTCCCGACGGTCTCGGAAACGATTCAGGTATTTTAGGACATTACCTCATGGATCATCATTTTGGAGCGGGAGCAACCGCCGAAATTTCGGGTTACGAAAACGTAGTACAATACGGTCGCCGACCCAACGGGTTCTACATTCCACGTTATCAGAATATCGGAAATGATAAGCGAAATTACCTGCGAGGTTTTGGCTACGAAGGAAATTCAGGTCGTACCATGTCAGGCGATGATGGTACAATTGGAGTTTCGCTAAAAGAAAACTATACTAAATTCGGACCGTGGAAAATCAGTTTATCAGGATTTGCCGAAACATTGCCGTACGAACAAAATCGCGTATTTTTAGACAGCACGGAAATAGATAAATGGGGCTTACCACTGTTAACTATCTCAGCAGATTACGGAGAGAATGAACAAAAGATGAGACCAGATATGAGTAATAACGCCGCCGAGTTTTTCGAAACGGCAGGGTTCAAAAATATTCAACCTTACGACGAAATTAGGGGGTTTGGACGCTGTATTCACGAGATGGGAACGGCACGAATGGGGCATTCACCCAAGGATTCGGTATTAAACAAGCACAATCAAGTTTGGGGAGCTCCGAATATTTACGTGACCGACGGAGCGTGCATGACTTCCTCGTCTTGCGTGAATCCTTCCTTAACCTATATGGCATTAGCAGCACGAGCCGCCAACCATGTCGTAACTGAAATGAAACGGGGGAATCTGTAACGTTGACAAATACACCAAAAAACGAATAAATTCAGGGGAGAATACCTCGTTCTGACAAAGTTCGAGATTGATTATAATTCCGACCGCTCATTCGATTGGGTTAAATAGAGCATAACCGTCATTATTTCCGTAGATTTAAATCCTCAACATTTAACCTGCCCATGAAATTTGTTCCATACGTAATAGGTCTCACATTCCTCTTTACGGCTTGTCAGATACGCGAACCCGAAATTCCTCCCCCAAATATCATTCACATCTTCGCTGATGACTTAGGCTACGGTGATTTGGGTTGTTTCGGAGCTACAGATATTAAGACACCTAATATTGACCGACTCGCAAACGAAGGCATTAAGTTTACGAGTTTTTACTCCGCTTCGCACGTTTGTAGCCCGTCAAGAGCCGCTTTGTTAACCGGGCGTTTACCGCAACGGATGGGAATTCACGGCGTATTTTTTCCTGAAAGTTATACCGGAATGCCGTCGTCAGAATTTACGATTGCCGAAATGCTAAAAGAGAAAGGTTACGCAACAGGAATGGTTGGGAAGTGGCACTTGGGTCATCGACAAGAGTTTTTACCGCTCCAACAAGGCTTTGACTCGTACTTCGGAATCCCTTACAGTAATGACATGGCAAGCGTGGTTTATCTACGCGGCAACGACGTGGAAGAGTTTCACGTAGATCAGCATTACACCACTAAAACTTACACCGAGGAAGCCGTAGAGTTCATTGAAAAAAATAAAGGAAACCAATTCTTTCTTTACCTCGCCCATAATATGCCGCACGTGCCCATCTACGCTTCGAAGGATTTTGAAGGCACTTCTGACCGCGGGCTCTACGGGGACGTGATTCAGGAACTGGATTGGAGCGTCGGACAGATTTTAGAAAAACTGGAAGCAGAAGGTTTACTGGAAAATACACTCGTCATTTTTAGTAGCGATAACGGTCCGTGGCTTGTCATGGAGGATCACGGTGGCTCCGCCGGACCATTGCGAGAAGGAAAACAATTTACCTTTGAAGGCGGAATGCGGGTACCAACCGTAGCCATGTGGAAAGGGAAAATTCCCGCAGGAAAAATTTACGGAAATATTACCAGTCAAATGGACTGGTTTCCAACAATCGCCACGTTGACTGAAAGCACGTTACCAGCAGATTTAGTTCTCGACGGCGAAGACATCAGTCAGGTATTGTTAGCAGATGGAGAACGTCCGACCCAAAAGTACTTGTATTTTGACGGAGGAAATCCGCAAGCCTACCGAAGCGGGAATTACAAAATCAAAGAGCCTTACGAAGGCTACGGAGGTTCACTCGGAAAAATGAAAGTTGCCGCTCACGATACATTACTTATTGATTTAGTGAACGATATCGGTTCAAAAAACAACCTATATTCCAGTAACAAAGCATTAGCAAAACAGCTTTTTACGGAGAAGAATGTAGCTTACGCAGCCTTGGATTCGTTGCCGCCGCCTTTAATTATTAGAACGCAGCCAGACAATAGTCACTATCAATACTTAAAAGAAAAACACGCTGTTGGCCAAATCAAAATTCAATGATGAAACACCATATGAAAGGAACAAGAATCTTTTTTTCACTATTAATCCTACTCACTACAACTCAACTTTCACTGAATGCTCAAACCGAGGTAAAAGTTGATTTTGACAAACTGGATAATTACTTCGCTAAAGCTCAAAAGGATTGGGGCGTTCCAGGGGTTTCCGTCGGTATTGTGAAAGACGGCAAAGTAGTTTTCACCAAAAGTTACGGCGTACTCACCGAAGGGAAATCAACACCCACAAACGATGCAACACTTTACGCTATTGCTTCTAATTCAAAAGCGTTTACATCGGCAATTATCGGGATGCTCGTGCAGGAAGGAAAACTGGATTGGGACGATAAAATAAGAAAGCACCTTCCGTACTTTGATTTATACGACAGCTACGCCGGAGAAAACGCCACCATTCGGGACATGATGAGTCACCGAGTAGGTTTGGGTACGTTTAGCGGCGATATTATGTGGTACAACTCTGATTTTACTTCCGAAGAAATCATTCGCCGGATGAAATACATTCCACCCGCTTACGAGTTTCGGGCGGGTTATGGGTATTCAAACCTGATGTTTATCACAGCGGGAGAATTGATCAAAACCGTAACGGGTAAGACGTGGTACGAAAACGTAAAAACCCGCATTCTTGAGCCGCTCGGCATGAGTCGCACCTTTGTGAACGTAGAACAAGTAGAGAAAATGCCCAACGCCGCTTCACCGCACCGTTTAGAAAATAACAAAACGCACGTTCCGGTTCCGTACACCAGTTGGGAGGAAATCGCCGCTACGGGCGGGTTAGTTTCTTGCGTGGATGACCTGACGAAATGGATGATTTTCAACCTCAATAACGGCATCATCGGAAAGGATACACTACTCACCCCGAGTACCCGAAACGAAGTCTGGACGGTTCATAATAGCTTCGCCGTTGACCGAACAAAAGACAATCCTTTTGGCACAAATTTCTCTGGTTATGGTTTGGGTTGGGGGCTGAAAGATTACCACAACAATTTGCGGGTTTCCCACACGGGCGGGTACGACGGCATGATAACTTCTGTGAATATGCTGCCGGAACATAACCTCGGCGTGGTGGTTTTGACCAACGGACTGAAAGCCCCAATAAACGCTTTGCCGTACTACGTTTTCGATGCTTTTCTTGGCCATCATGGAATGGACAGGCCAGAAACCGATTGGTCGAAAACTGATTTGGAACGCAACGAAAAAAACTTCGCCGAAGATACCCGCGTTGCGGATAGTAAAGCCAAACGAGTAAAAGGAACGAAGCCTTCGCAGCCGCTCAAAAATTACGCAGGAACGTACCATACGCCCGTTTATGGAAATATTATTGTTAGCGAAAACAACGGAGCAATGGAAATCAATTTCGAGCATTCTGCTCCGCTTTCGGCAACACTAACGCACTGGCATTACGACACGTTTGAAATGACGTTCAAGAAAACGCACCCGTGGTTTACCTTCGGAACGGTGAAATTCACAACTGATAACAATCAGGAAATTACCGGAATTGAATTTGACGTTCCAAACGACGATTTTTGGTTTTACGAGTTGAACGCAAAGTGGGTGAAATGAGGCATTAGCCTATTCCTTAGCATTTAATTTTGCAATAACTGTTTGCCGATTGTAAGCAAGCACAATTCCTATACCATTTTTCACATTGGAATATCGAATTGATGGCGTGATAAAGCGATTGAAAAATTCAACATTCATTTCCGGCGAATCGTTAGCATTACGGGCTGATTCAAGGTAACGGCTGGCATTTTCATCATAAGTTGTGAGACTAACCTCAAAGGCAATTTGGGTTGTATCAGCTAAAGAGCCTTGTGTTTTAGCCGTGTTTATTTGGTTAAATTTCTGATTTGCTCGCTCTGCTTTTAACAATTTTGAGTTATCGTAATCCCAACTTCCAAACACTTGTTGAGGAAAGCCCCGATTATTCCTAAATGTTACGTTTCCTACTAATTGATAAGCCTGTTCAGAAGCGGTAGCTTGCCACGAAACTTTCCCAATGATAAATTCTTTATCAAGTGAAACTGTCAGCAAAGGCGGTAAAATTGCTTTCGGAACGGTGCATTCGGCAGATAGCTCTACACCATTTGTCACAACTTCTACTCGGTATGTTTTATCGGGTTTAATTGATAAATTTTTAGCAGGAATTTCGTACAGTTTACTCTTTTCAGAAAACACTAATTGGTAACGGGTTTCATCCGAAATTATAAAAACTTCGGCATTTTTAATTACTAATTCGTCTGAGCTGTTCGCTGCTCCAAAATCATCAGAAGCTCTTCCAACGTAAACCGCTACCACGGAATCAGCGGGGCTTAACGCCGCATTTACTACAACTATATTGTTTATTTCTGGAATTTCGGACGCAACCCGCCATTTTTCGCAACTTGGGCACGAAAGCAGAATTACCAATAAACCAATAAGTAGGTTAAATCTCATGGCTCTCAAAAGGTAAAATTATAACTAACTGACGGAATAATGGGCAGCAACGAACTGTAAGCGATTTCCAAAGAAGTTCCCGCTCCGGGATTATTCAACGAATTATTCAATTTCAAAAACGCATTGAAAGGATTTCGCCTATTGTAAGCATTGAAAACTCCAATTTCCCATTCGCCCCGCCACCTTCGGCTTCTTTCTTTTCCTTTTATTGCCACCGATAAGTCAAGACGGTGATACCACGGCATCCGCCCGAAATTTCGACCACCGAAATAACTGATTGGCTCAATACCCGTATTTGGCAAAAGTTCAACATTAGAAGTTTGAATTCCGGTAAAATAATAACCAATTGGTAAAGTAATTGGCGAGCCGCTCGTCATGATCCAGTTGGCTGAAAGCCGCACGCGATTATTCAACTGAAAGTTCCCGAAAACAGTAATATCGTGACGGCGATCCTGAAACGGATGAAACGGCAACCCGTTGTTCAATTCTTCAAAAATAACCGTCGATTTTTGCCACGTATAACTTAGCCAACCCGTAAGCCTGCCGCTTGGTTTTCTGATGCTAAATTCTGCTCCGTAAGAAAGTCCTTCGCCCGATGTTATACGTTCTTCCCAATCAAACGAATCGAATTCATCTATCAACGCAAACAGCCAAACGCCTTCTTTAAAAGACAAAATATCTTGCTGACGCTTAACGTACGTTTCCGCAGAAATAATAAGTTGCTTTTTCAACGCCGCAGTTTCGTAACCCAACGAAATTTGGTTGGAAGATTGTGGTTTAAACCTTGCCGTTGCGGGAACGTAAAAATCTGTTGAAAGCCCGAAGTTAGAAGGTTGCAACAAGTTTACGGTTTGCGTTGTACGGTCAAAAGCTGCTTTCAAAATGCCCTCGTTTGGTAGTTTGTAACTTAACTGCAAACGGGGTTCGTACAGACTATATGTTTCGGAGTCAACAGTGAGTAGCGTATATCGTAAGCCATAACTCAGTTGAAACCGATTTGCAAAGCTGATTTTCTCTGAAAGAAACGCCCCAACTTCGTTTACACCGTATTGTTGCGTTTCGGAGGTATCGCGGCTGCTACCAATATTTAAAGATGAAAATATCCGGGGCGTAAAATCACGGTTGCTGTAAAATACTCCTGCTTCCTGCGTTCGGTTTCCGCTTACTTGTCGCATGGTGGAAGATTTCACGGTAAAATCCCGAATGCCCGAACCAAATGCTAAATTCTGTCGGAAGACTTCATTTTCAGGAGAAGTTGCAACCGTACTTTCATCGTAAATTGAATTATAGTCCGTGAATGTCACGACGGTATTAAGCGATGTTTTAGCATTTAAAACGCTAAACCAATTTGCCGAAAACGTAGAATTCCCCCAACCTAAATCCGTATTTATTTTTGAGTTTATACCCGATGAACGTCCGGTTGTTTCTTCGTTTATATTCAATTTGTCATTTCCTGTAAAACCGCTAATATATAACTTATTACGAGAATTTAACGTAAAAGATAACTTGGCATTCAAATCATAAAAGCGATAACTAAAACCCTGCTCGGGCGTATTTGTAAACCAAAAAATGGGATCAAGGTTCGTTCGTCTTCCCGAAATCAAAAAAGACGATTTTTCTTTTTTGATTGGCCCTTCAAGCGTGAGTTTTGAGGTAAGAATGCCAATACTTCCCGTTCCCCGAATTTGGGTTTTATCCCCTTCTTTTTGTTGAATATTAATGAAAGAAGAGAGCCGCCCGCCGAGCGAGGCGGGAAAACCGCCTTTGTAGAAATCTACATTTTTGATGGCATCTGCGTTGAAAACAGAAAAAATGCCAAAGAAGTGATTTGGGTTGTAAACCACAGCTTCGTCAAGCAAAATCAGGTTTTGATCCGCTCCGCCGCCCCGCACAAAAAGTGAAGTGCTACCCTCCGCTCCTTTTTGCACACCGGGTAACAATTGAATTGCTTTCAACACATCTTTTTCACCACCCAACGCCGGTATTTGCTTGATTTCAACGCCCGTAAGTTTTATAATGCCAATTTCAGGTTTTACCGTTTCCCGGTTACCAATAAACGAAGCTTCTCTCAGTTCTTTAATCGCTGATTTTAGTTTAATTTCAACAGGATTTTGCAATGAGTTTCCTACGCGAAGCGTGTAAGTAGCATACCCAACGTAAGAAAACTGAAGGCTATCAACCGCCGTATTTCCGGTAGTAAAAAAGCCGTAAACATTTGTTTGTAAAGTTCTGTTTGCGGGAAATGTCTGAACGTTTACCCCAATGAGCGGCTCGCCAGAATCAGCATCTTTTACGTAGCCAAATACCACTTTTTGGCAGAATGCCGTTTGCCTAATGATTAAGCAAAAGAACAACAGAAACAGTAAGCGGTTCATTTCTTGGTGAGCAAAATAAAGGCAGAATTATCAGTAAATTCACTGTAACCGTTTCTGATTACCGTTAATTTCATCTGATTGCCCGTTTTGTCTATCTTATATCGACCAGAAAACGCACTCATAACCTCGGTTTCTAAAGGCGTAAAGTTGCTATCGCCCGGAGCGGTCCTGACAACCGTTGACATTTCCAATTCACCTTCGTCAATTCTGTTAGCGTACATAATTCCTCCTTTCACTCCCGCAATCGTAAAATCTCCCGCACAAATACCATTTTTACTTAGTACCCGTGAATCGCAGGGATCAAAAAGTAGCGTTGAACCAGAAATCAGGTTTCTATTGAATAACGTAATTCCTTTATCATAAAACTTCCGTGGATTATCTACCAAACCATCCCAAAAGGCATCAGATACTTCGGTTATCTCCCATTCTCCTTTTACTAAATCCTGTGCGGCTTGGAGTTCAGAATCTACTTTTTCTTTACAAGAGGTAATCAGGGAAAATGTAATCATCACAAGTAAAAACAATTTTAAGCTTTTCATAAAAGAATTGTTTAATTTGATTGAAAAAATATTTATGTGAACTTGTTTAATTTGAGAGAGATAAGGCGGACTTTATCTCTCTCAAATAAGACTAATAAGTAAAGGTAAAATACCATAGATTAACATCTGGTGATAAATCTGCCCTTACCCTACCTCTTCTATAATGATCCACATTAAATGACCAAGTAGATGGGATAGGTAAAGTATTTATATAGAAGTTATTATAAGAGCAAACCCCACATGTTTTACCTCCCAGCCAAAAATAAACAGAACCAGTTGCACCCTCTGATACCGGAGGGCGACCTGCATTTAATCTTTTTGGTCTCAGGTCGGAAATCAACTCATAATTCCAATAGTTGTTGACCTTTGCATTCTTACTTGAGTTAGCTTCAAGGTTTAATTCAGTAAAATCCAAAGACAATGTATAAGAGTTTGACAACACCCTATTACTAATATTTCTGATTTCGAAAATCAGTCTTTGCAAATCATTTGTATTATTCTCAAGCGGAAGTTTACCAGAATTTACACCAGTAGTTGTGATACTTTGATTCTTTAATAACTTAAACCTAACCTTCATGCCTTCACGAAATCTTTCTTCGTCGAAACTTCCAACTTGAATAGCATATTTTAGTAAACCATCATCACTTATTACTTCAATGATTTCCTTAAATGCAATCTTGTTGTAAGTGCCCTCCAAGATTTCGATTTCGGATGCATCTTCATCTAAAAGTACCGAATTGACATCTTCTAAACTGTCTTTTTCGCAACTCGTGACTACAAAGCAAAAGAAACCTAAAATGAATAGTTTTGAGAAATTTTTCATAGTTTTGTATGTTTTTTTATTTAAAAAATACTCCAAAGCCCCTCCGTCCGCCAAGATGTTCGGGGCTTTGTTGTTTCAAATTAAACACGAAAAAGATATTCGATTCAAATTAAATCGCATTTATCAGATTATTAGTTGCCAAAACGCAACTTTTCGATGGGTAAGTATTCATTTACCCCCCCCCCCCAATTCTGCTAAACTGAGAGGCTGTTAAATTTAGATAGGAAGCAATGTGCTTATCCAGTATTAATTTATCTAACTCAGGGTTTTGTTCTCGAAAGAGCAGTAGTCTATTTACACCATTACCGAGTCTGAGCAATTTGTTGTTTTTTTCCAATTTCAATAAAATATTACGATAAACCTTCAGCATAAAAAAACCGAGAGTTGGAGTTATCGATAACAAATTTTCTATGTCGCTTCTATGTAAGAAAAAGCCTCCCGTAATTGTAACTGTTTGAATATTCAAAGCTGAGGGTTTTTGGTCGATATAGCTTTCAATAGAAAGAACCCAATCGCCACTTTGATAAAAACGAGTTGTTTTATCAAATTTATCATTATAGGTTTCATATTCCCTTAAAATACCGTGCGTTAGAAAATAGACTTTATCACAATCATCGCCCGTTGTAATCAGGTTTTCACGCTTTTTCAAAGTAAAGGGATGACAAATTGTAATAAATTTTTGTCTCAAACCTTCCGGAAGTTGTAAAGTATTTTTGAGATATTCATTGAAACTTATCATACTTTTTTGCTACTTGATAAAGAGATACGTAGTATGAACATTCGCATACATATTATTGTTTTTCTTATAAATAGTATAAATTGACCCATTCACAAAAAATAAAATCTAAAGCCACCGAACTCGGTTTCGATTTCTGCGGAATCTCCAAAGCGGGGTTTCTGGAAGAAGAAGCTCCACGTTTAGAAACGTGGCTGAACCAGAATTACAACGGAGAAATGGCGTGGATGGCAAACCATTTTGACAAACGCCTCGACCCGACGAAGCTCGTTCCCGGTGCGAAATCGGTTATTTCGGTGATGCTGAATTACTATCCCGAAAAGCGTTTACCCGAAGGTAAAGACGACCTAAAAATCTCTAAGTACGCCTACGGAAAAGATTATCATTTCGTGATGAAAGATAAGTTGAAAGCACTCTTTCAGTTTATGCAGGAAGAAATCGGCGATATTGACGGACGAGTTTTCGTGGATTCTGCTCCCGTGATGGATAAAGCGTGGGCAAAGAAAAGTGGGTTAGGGTGGATTGGGAAACACTCCAATTTACTCAACCGTCAATCAGGTTCATTCTTTTTTATCGGCGAAATTATCTGCGATGTCGAACTCGAAACCGACGGACCCGTCAAGGATTATTGCGGAACCTGCACCGCCTGCCTTGACGCTTGCCCCACCGATGCTATCACCGAACCCTACGTAGTGGACGGCAGCAAGTGCATTTCTTATTATACCATCGAGTTGAAAGATGCCATTCCCGACGAAGCGAAAGGCAAAATGGAAAACTGGGTTTTCGGTTGTGATATTTGTCAGGACGTTTGCCCGTGGAATCGCTTTTCGAAACCGCATAAAACACCGGAATTCAATCTTTCACCAGATTTACAGCAATTCACTAATCAAGATTGGGAAGAAATAACTGGGGAAGTATTTCGGGAAGTATTCAGAAAGTCCCCGTTAAAGAGAACCAAAATTGAAGGGTTGAAGCGGAACGTTTCTTTTGCAAAAGGGAGTTGAACTATTAGTCTATTAAATTTGTAGATTAGTAGAGTTTTTCAAGGCACGGGAAATGAAACAAAAGGTACGTAAGGTATCTACTGTTTAGAATCTCTTGTCTAAAATCTACCACCTAAATAAGAACAAATATGTCATTAAGATTAGGAGACGTTGCCCCCGACTTTACGGCGGAAACTACCGAAGGAACAGTTAATTTTCACGAATGGCTCGGCGATAGCTGGGGAATGATATTCTCGCACCCGGCTGACTTCACGCCCGTTTGTACTACCGAGTTGGGTAAAACAGCTTTGTTAAAAGGCGAATTTGAGAAAAAAGGGGTAAAAGTTATCGCTGTTTCAGTAGATGGCTTAGAATCTCACATGGAATGGATTCTAGACATCGAAGAAGTAAATAACGTAAAAATGAATTTCCCGATTATCGCTGACAGCGACCGGAAAGTATCTGAGCTGTATGATATGATTCACCCGAATTCTTCGGAGAGTTCGACAGTACGTTCGGTATTCATCATCGGACCAGACAAGAAAATTAAACTTACGTTGACATATCCACCCTCTACCGGGCGGAATTTTCAGGAATTACTTCGAGTGATTGATTCGCTCCAATTAACAGCGAATTATAAGGTAACTACGCCAGCCGATTGGCAAGACGGTGACGATACTATTGTATCGCCAAGTATCTCAACAGAAGACGCCAAAACGATGTTTACAAAAGGTGTACGTGAGGTAAAGCCTTACTTACGTTATACTCCGCAACCGAACAAGTAAGTTCGAGTATCAACAAAAACTATAAAAGCCCCGTTTCAAAATTGAAATGGGGCTTTTATTATGTCTTAGATTTACTTAGCTTCTTCCGTAGTGAAGCTACTGGAGTCAACCTCCTGATTCCTGTGAGCTAATTATGTCTTACTAATAACTTTTTGGTTGCAACTTTTTTGCCGTCAATAATTAACTGGTACAGGTAAATACCTGACTCCCAATTTCGGGTGTCAACCCGTAACTTACGGTCGAAACTATTCAATTCATAAGTTGAAACTTTACGAGCCAACATATCATAAAAGGTAAGTTCTGCTTGGGCATTATTATCTCTTATATCGTATTCAATATTCGCAACGGCATTCGCTGGGTTTGGGTAAATATTTGAAACGTGTATCACTGCATTGCTGAATAAAGCATCTTCCGTGGTTTCACTCATTACGCTCTTCGCCGCTACGTGGTTTGTGACCTGACGTGTTGAGCGATTAGAAAGTAATAATTGACGATAAAATGTGTTTATTGCCTGCGATTTATTGTAACTAATTTCGTTTGGTAGATTTGGATTAGCAATGTACGCTGAAAGCGTGGTGCTAGGAGTGGTAACCTTAGGTTTTTCACCAATACGCAACCGCGACTTCTCAGCTACTTGAGCAGTAGTCACCGAAGCTGTGAATAGCGTCAGCACACAAAGGCTGTATGTCAAAAAGCGTTTCCGCATGTGTGATAAGAGTAAAAAGTGTAACTATAAAAGATTTCAGTTTAGGTTAAGAGTTATTCAATTACAATTGAATAGATTCTTTACGATTTAATATATAGACGTAAGATAGCACAAAAAGGTTGTATAAAAATATCAAATTATATAATAAATTGTACTGATACATCGTTTCTGCGACTCAGATTCACTCTACGGTCGTTTTCTCGACGGTAATTTCAGGTTCTTTAACATCTAATTTAACAATATTCGAGCCAATGATTGATTCTTTTGAGGGCTTCTCGCTTATCCGCCACGCGAAACTTGACAGCTTCACATCGCTTCCTCCAACTTCGCCGGGAGGAATGAGTTTGGATTCTGGGCTTCCCATAAAGACAATTTTCTGGACTTTATTCTGATTAAAACTCAGAGCCATTTTACTGCATATCACCCGATTCAACCCAATTAATTTATTTTTTTCATCAACCGCGAAATAAATACTTTCCCCGTTTCCGTCAACGTAAACTTTTTCAATTGCCGTCGAATCGTCAAACAGTGCCTGAATTTGTCTGCCTTTAATCTGATTAAAATTCTGTGCCGTATCTTTAGAAATTACAAAGCTGCTACTTTTTAGGTACAAATTCTTAATTTTATCGTTGCGTAAATACGCCACAATGGTATCTGCCAACAGTTGGTTCTCATTACTCCACAAAATTGGTTTCTGAAAAAATGTAATCGTCGAGTCTTTCATATCGTAACGCAGTGAATCTGTTAAACTCTGAAAGTCCATCCGGAATAATTTGACGTTACCATCGGCAATTAAAAGCTTCAATTTCTTTTGGCTTTTTACCGAATCGGATTTGACGGTATCAATCGGCAATTCGGAGTTTAAGTATTCATAGGCGTACATCGTATCGGCTGCCATATAAAGCGTATCGCTTTTTTCAAAGTTTTTGAGGATACTATTTCCCGTAACTAGAGTCAGTCCAGTGGCACCATCTCGTACAATGCGGTCGCCGTTAATGCTTAAATTATCCTTTTTAGAAGTAAACTCCACCCGTCCAATAGCTAGCCCAGAGTCGGTTCCTTGGTTAAAAAGCAATGTATCGGCTACTAACGTATAATCGTCGTTTACGAGCGTTGATCGTCCCTGAAAGTTTGTTTGCTCGGTTTCCAGATTGTACGTTCCGCTGCTTGCATTCACCGTTCCATCCTTACTTACTACTTCCGTTTCGGTTAAGAAAGTGGCGATTTTCGTATTGGAATCGTAGTCGAGCTTTTCCGTTTTCAAATCATATTTCGGATTATTTATCGTCACGTTTCCTTCGTAATGAAAGAGTTTAGTTTGCGTATTATACGTCCCCTGATCACTTTTCAACACACTCGAATCTTGGCGGATTGTTCCCCGCGTATTGTAAAAAGCTTCACTTACGTTCAGGTCATAATTCATTCGACGAGAAGTAACGGTCACCGCGTCATCCGTTAATACAACTTTCTTACCCAAAACGCGGGCAAAACGGTTGTTCCCGTCGTAATAGAGCGTATCACCCGTAATGGTAAGTGTATCGCCTTGGTTAACTTTCACTCTTCCGTAAGCTTCGATGAGGTTACTCGTTGAGTTTTGCACAGCAGTGTTACAGTAAAGTGTCGCTCCACGGTGCTTAAATATTACATTTCCGTAGAAGCGGATGACTGTTAATTCATTATTAATTCCAACCAAGCTATCCGCTTGTATAAGTTTCACCACAGATTTCGGTCCGGTATTGCGAGACGGGTTCAGCGGTTTACCTTGTCCAAAAGAATCCACGCACACTAATAAGGTCAACATAACGCACAGATAGCAGAGACGTTGGTTATTAAATAAGAGACATTGGACATTAGACATATTCGTGCGTAATTTTAACTTTTCGCAAAGTTACGCAAAGCCATTCAATGCTAAACACCTTCTTAACATACATTAATGACGAAAAGCTCTTTTCGGATGCTGACAAACTCCTCATTGCTGTCAGTGGCGGCAAAGACTCAATGGTGTTACTGGATTTGCTGCAACGTGGAAAGTTCAATATCGGTGTAGCTCACGTAAATTTCAAATTAAGAGGAAACCACTCTAACGGAGACGAAAGTTTTGTAAGAACGTATTGTGAACGGCGAAGCATTCCGTTTTTCACAACCACGTTTGACACGAAAAAGTACGCCAAAGAAAATGGTATTTCAACCCAAATGGCAGCTCGGGAGTTACGTTATAACTGGTTTGAAGAAATACTTTCAGAAAATGGTTTTAACTACTTATTAACGGCTCATCACGCCAACGACAACGTAGAAACGGCTTTACTGAACTTTACTCGCGGAACGGGAATTGCGGGTTTAACGGGAATTTCAGCAAAAAAGGCTTTCCTGATTCGTCCGCTATTGTTTATAACACGTTCGGACATTAATACGTACACAACAGAGCGAAATATTCAGTGGCGAGAAGACAGTTCAAATGCTTCAACAGACTACGCCCGAAACATGATCCGGCACGAAGTTATTCCGAAGTTAAAGACACTCAACCCGAGTTTAGAACACACGTTTCAACGTACCACTCTCCGATTAAAAGCTACCGAATTTGCGTGGAATATTTTGGTTGAGTCAGTCAAGAAAGAGGTTTGGATTGAGAAAAAAAACGCTATTAGAATAAATGCTGAAGTGCTGAAGTTTCATCCGCACAATTTAGCCGTAACCGAAGCACTTTTGAAATCTTACGGATTTACGTGGCAACAGACCGAAGATGCTCTTTCAGCGGTAAATTCGTCTTCTTTCATCACCGAGTCGCACACGCTTTTCATTGACCGAAGCGATTGGTTTTTGGCGACAAACGAATCTCTAAAACCAATAAGTATTTTGGTGAATAATATTTCAGAAAATGTAGTTATGAATGGATTGGAGTTCAGTTTTGAAATCATCGATTCATTTCCCACGAAAGAGGAACTACAAAACCCCTATCTGGCATTTTTGAATTACGAAAAACTACAATTCCCACTAACCATCCGAACGTGGCAGCAAGGCGACAAATTCCAGCCCTATGGCATGAAGGGAAGTAAGTTACTAAGCGATTACTTCATCGGCCTAAAACTCCCACTTCACGAGAAGAAACAGCAGCTTATACTTACTGATAACCGTAACATTGCATGGATTATCGATAAGCGAACGAGCCAATACTTTGCGGTAAGCACGAAGGTGGAAAAAATATTAAAAATAAGCGTTTCGGAAGTTTGACACAATGAATCAGACAGCGTTTAACTTCCCGCGTAATTCCGTCCAACTGCCACCGTTGTAAACGTTGGTGTAGCCAGCGGCTTTGAGCATTTTTCTGGCGGAAGAACTACGCATTCCCGAAGCACAACACGTTATAATCGGTTGGGCTTTATCTCTGAAATTTTTCAGACTGTGAGGAATTGCATCTACGGCAATATTAATGGAATCTTTGATATGTCCGCCGGCGTATTCTCCGCCCGTACGGACATCTAAAATTATCCCACCTTCTTTGAGCAAAGCCACGTAGTCCACTTCAGGAGAGGATTTGAAAATACTTTTTAAGAAATCCATCATTGGTTATCAGTTTTAGACTGTACTTATGATTACAAAATTCGGGAATATCATTCAAAACCCGTGTAACTTTTATCACACAGGTTTCGCACCTAATTCTATATCTTCCAAACTCGTAGAACGGTTTATGATGGCTTCCAACCGAATGGCGAAATCAACTTTTGCTTTAAGTTCGCTCACACTCGAGTGCCGTTCTTTGTCCATGACCAACAATCCACCCATTCCGTTTGATTCGATGTGATAGGGCGTATTACTTTCAAAAAACAGGACGAGTTCATCAGTGAAAAAGTACCTAATTTTGCGTAGATTCCCACCCCGTAGCGTGAAGCGTTCGGCAAAATCACGGAAGCTACGAAACTTGATTTCGGGATAACTCCCTAAATAATGCAGGCGTTCGTAGATATTTCCTTTATCGAGCGTAAACGCGGGTGTTTCGGGTTGTACCCGAATATAAACCATCGAAGCATGTAACTCCTCTTCGGCAATAAAGCTTCCCTCTGAATACTCAATATCGAATGATTTTATCGTCTCCTTTGAATTTGCGGCAAGGTTATAAATATGATCTACTTGCCGCAGGCGGAAGTACATAAAATTACGAATGAAATACATGTGGTAATCATTATTCGGATTGTACGACCATCCGAGACCTTGCACGTATTGAGAAATACCCTGCTGACGCTGTGTCAAAGGGCTTTCGGAACGCTCCATGAAAGGCACAAAACGCAACGCACGTCTAAATGCAAACGGATGATTGCTATCAGCATCGTGCAAGTCAAGTCCGATAACTTGTAGTTCACCGTTATGCTTATCAAAAATTTGTTCGTAATCCCAAAGGCTTTCCATAACGGTATCGTCTACGAAAAGGCATTCCCGCATATCAATCACAACCCTCTTATTTGGTTCGATACCGTCTAAGGCTTCTTTCAGACGGAAATAATTAGCAAAACTGGCAAAGTGTTTCACTTTTACATTTACTTTTCCGTCTTTTTCTTCGCTCACTGAAACGTTCTGTACCTTAATATTCTTAAAAAACAACCGTACGTTTTTCGTCAAAATTATGTGAGCGACAAACGTCGCGACAATACCCGTGACAATACCAATAATAAGGCTCGTAAGTAGCGTAGTAAGCAGCGTAATAAAGAAGATGAGCAGTTGCATTTTACCCACACTCGCAATCTTAGAAATTGTCTCAGGCGATGCTAACTTATAACCCGTATAAACTAATATTGCCGCCAAGGCGGGGTAAGAAATATGCTGTAACTGCTCTTTAAATAAAACAATGAATAGCAGCAAAAATAACGCGTGAAAGAAGTTAGCACTCCGGTTTGTGGCGTTATTATTAACATTCACCGAACTTCGGGCAATTACCTTTACCACATTCAAACCGCCTAAAAAGCCAGAAGCTACCGTGGCAATTCCTAAGGCACGAAGTCCTTTATTAACGTTGGAACGACGGCGTTTTGGGTCTAATTTATCTACCGCTTTGATACTAAGTAATGATTCAATACTCGCAATCATGGTAATCGTAAACGTAGCCATGATGAAATCAATATCACCTATTTTACTGAAGTCAGGAGTTGGAAAATTAGTTAGTAAATTATCAGGAATGGCAACGAAAAAACGCTCAGGGATTGGGTTTGTGATGCCTTCGGTGGTTTCGAAATAATAAGAAAGACCAACGGAAAGTAATACAATCCACATGGGAGCGGGCAGTAATTGAAAGTATTTATTGCGGATTTTGGGGTAAAATGCCATTATCAGCAAACTGCAAATCCCAACTAAAGCCGCCGCTCGAATTTCGGGGTTACTGAGTACATCTATTAATGAAACGGGAATGGTCAGCAGAAGTTTGATGGGCGAACCGTCAGCGTCCAAGTTCCCAACCATGATATGAAATTGCTTCGCTAAGATAATAATACCAATTGCCGCAAGCATACCCTGAATTGCCGCCGAAGGGAAGAAGTCGGAGAGTTTACCTAAATTAACGAAAGCCAGCAAAATAATTACTGCTCCTGATATGATGATGGCGGCAAGTGTGTAAAGGTAACCTTGGTACATATCACCCGCTCCCAAAATGGTAATGGACGAGAGTACCGCTACCACTAAACCATTTCCTGGCCCAGCGATGGTTACATGCGTTCCGCCCAAAATAGACACGATGAAGCCACCCACAACCGCCGAGACGATACCCGCGATGGGCGGTGCCCCAGATGCTAAAGCAAGCCCTAAGCCTAACGGTAAGGCAATTAACGAAACAACAAAGCCAGCAAACACATTGGCTGGGAGTTGTTTTGCGAATCTATTTATAGTGGATTTGTCCAAAATTGATGAGTGGTTAGGGCGTTTCAGTATAAAATAAATCCTAAATTAATCATCTTTTTATGATTTTCACAACGCAGGATTTCTCTTCGGAGTCTGTTGCCCGCACGAAGTAAGTCCCGTGGGCTAACGAATTACCTAACGTCAGTTCATAGTTGTTGGGTTCAGTATTGATTACCGCAACTCCCCATTTCCTCAACATAGCATCAAAGAGTTCAAACGTTACAGGTTGGATATTTCTCACGTACATCCGTACAACCTGACCGTTAATGACCGGATTCGAGAAGATTGTGCAAACAAGTTCGATACTTTCCAAATTAACAGTAACTGGCTCAAAATACTTCAACGTACCATCTAAATCCTGATAAATAACGCGGTAGTAAGACCTTTTATTAAACGGCTGTTCATCAGTCAACTGATTATATCCTCCAGCATTTATCTCCCGCCAACGGTACCAGTTTACGCCATCATTACTTCGTTCGATGAAGTACTTTAAAGGACGAACCTCGTCTGTAATATCTAAAGTAACAGCTACTTCACTCCCCATTACAGAAACGTTGGTTTCCACCCGTGAAAACGGATTATCTGTCAACCCGAATTCCGAAAATGAGTTCGTAGCAAATTCAAAGAAGTCTATACCCGAGGCGAAGTTATTCACCGACATATGACCGTAAATAACTACGCTTCTGCCATTCACAAAATTATCATTATTTAGCGGGTCGCAGTCTTCATTTATGCCTTCGTAATGCGTTACAAACCACTCACTACCGTTTGTAAAAGAAGCAATCTCATCATTTTGGGCGAAGACACGAACTTTTACGAGCCGCTCAAATTTCTTCAAAAGTGAGCTTTCTAACGCAAAGTAACGAAAAAACAATGCCGTACCTTGGGGGGTATTTAACTCTTTATCGTAAAGTTGAAAACGCAGCGTTACCGTTCCTAAATTCTGTCCATTGGGGTTTACTGCTCCAAATAGCTTCCCTTCAGAATTGTACAAACTCACCCAAGAATTACTATTTACGTTTTCTCGAACAATTACATTACAGTCGTCCAGTCTGACATCAGCAATGGTAATGACACAAGGTTCTACGTTTACTACTATTTGTTGGCTTTCGCTCAGGCAACCGTTTGTATCAATTACCGTGACATAAAACTGCTGCGTACCAGTTAGCTGAGTTGAAACACGAGGACGTTCTTCTGTAAAGTCGTCGGTAGTTTCAATACTCCAGAGTAGGTCGTCCTCTGCGGTTGCTGTCAAATGAATATTAGAAGCGAATTGACACGCACTCAATAAGCGATCAGTTACGGGTGTTTGCGGTAGCGGAATAGTGGTAAAGTTCAACGGCGTTCGTTCACTTTCACAACCTTTCTTTGAGCGTTCAGCTACGTAAAAAGTTTTCTTTCCAACAGTTTCCGAAAGATTTTGCGGCGGTTCGAAGTTTCCAATACTGTCGGTCAATGACGCGAACCACAAAACCTGATTACCTTTTTCCAACGGCTCGATTATGAGTTTTTGCTTCGTGAATTTACAAACGGCATAATCTGTGGTTACGGGAGCGGCGGGTACGGAATTTACCACTACCTTAACTTTAGAAGAGTAACGGCTGCAAGTCAAGCGGCTGTTCACCCTAAAGACGGCTTTCAATCTGTAATCAGCCGTTTTGCTTGAATCGGCGATTCCCAAATTCAGCCAATTGGAAGTAGAATCAACGGTAAACCAACTCCTCCCTGATTGCCGCTGCCATTCATAGCGTTCAACTAAACCCGTCGTTTTTATTTTTGTGGAATCGAGTACAATTTGCTGTCCGGTGCAAAACGTTACGTCCGAAATTTCACCAATTATTTGATTTACAATTAAAGAAACTGGATTTGTAAACAGTGAATCTTCCGCATCTTTAATTACGCAGCGATAAAGTGTTCCGTCAATATTTTCATTTTCTCCCACATCTTTAACCGTCAGTTTCTTCTCGGTTTCTCCCACAATTTTACTAAAACCTGTCTCATCAGGTTGCTTCCGTTCCCATTGGTACATTACATCGCTAAAGCTATCAGCGTTTGCGGCAAACCTAACCAAGTTTCCGTCACAATCTGCTTGAGAAACGGGGGCTTTTTTAAGTTTCAAAGCCTTCCGAATGGTAGCCTCAATGTATGTTCGTGAACTCTCACAACCGACCTCCGAGGTTTGAGAAACGTAGTGCTTATACAGTTTTGGGTCTTTATAGGTTGGCGTAGCAATAGCGTGTTTACTACCCGTTCGGGAAGTAAACCATTTGAGGTTTTCACCATCAGCGGTAAATTTCAACTCGTTACCTTCCTTTACAAATTCGGGGGTTGTACTGTTTGGAGATAAAGGTTCTGGATGAATCACTACGTTGATGGCCGTTTGCGTACTTTCACACTCCTGTGGAGTTATTTCAGTTACATAAATAGCGTACTCACCGGCATTATCAGTGGAAGGTCTTGGTGCTTTTGTATCGCCAAACTGCGGATTTTCGGGAGAGTACCAGAGTACATCATTACTATTTCCAGTTTTATACGACAGTCTTTTAGCTTTTTCATACTGACAATACTCCACCGTCGAATTTAGCGGAGCGGCTGGATACCCACTCACTATTAGCCGACTCGGATCCGTATTTTCAGTGCAAGTCAAGCCACCCGTGTTGAATATCACTATGCATCGATAGTACATATTCCCGTCGGTATATTCAAGCGGTGTAATTTGTAAACGGGAAGTGCCCGTTCCTTTTATACGACCGGTATCAGTCAAGTCATCCCACGGGCCACTTGTGCCACTTCTTCGTTGCCATTGGTACTCTGAAACATCACCCGTAATCTTGAATTTTATTGCAATGTCCTCGTTGTAATTTGTTCCTATGCACGCTCCAACATTCTTGAACGTACCCGCCAACGAATTGACGTAAAGTATTCTTTTATCGGAAAAAGTTGCTCCAAGTGAATCCTGGACAAGACAACGGTACTCGCTCAAATGCGGATTATTTTCATTCCCAACTCCCGAAATCCGTAATACCGGACCGTAGAAAAACTTGATACCATTTCCATCTTCCGTCAAGTTAGTAAATTCTGTTTCGTCTGGGCGTTTACGTTGCCATTGGTAAACCAATGTTCCTGTTCCAACCGCATTCACGAAATAACTCACCGAGTTCCCTTTGCAATCGTATTGATTACCACTTAGTTTACCCAACGCCAGCAGTGGGTAAATGATAGAAGTAACTTTCAGGCGGCTACTTTCGCAACGGCTGTCAGATTGCGTAACCCAATACGTATAAGTTCCCAAGTCTGTGAACGAAGGTGGAACGGAAGAACCCACTCCACCCGATTCAGCAACGTACCACGTTAGGTTCGTTCCCGTGGCGGCGAAAGTAAGCGTAGCCGGAGTCACAACACCCGATGGTGTATCATTTACCGGTAAAGCTACGCCACCCGGAAGAACAATAACATTGGCAGTTTGAGAAGAACTTCCACACGAATTGACACAAGTTGCGGTATAAGTTGTGGATAAAACCGGGGAGACGTATACGAAAGAAGTAGTTTCATTCGACGACCACGAAATTGTTCCACCGCAACCCGTGGCAATGATTTCCAAACTGTTTCCTTCACAAATTGTAGAGTCAATAACATTCAAGTCGAATTCAAACGATGGTTGTACAACAATTTCAAAAGCATCAGCGGTAGCTTTGTTACAACTACTCGGCTGACAGTCTACGATGGCACGATAATAAACCGACGTATTTACGGGCGAAGCAGTAGACAAGTCATTTATCACAAGTGACTCCATCGTTCCCAAAATATCTCTCCAAAAGGAAGAGGTCTGGGCGGATGAACGCTCATTGCGTTGCCAAGAAATCAGGCAACTTCCTGAACCTCCAGTTATGACCGCATTCAGCGTGAAGGTTTCGTTAGAACAAATCAACGATTTCATTGCCGTAATAATTACGCTTGGGTCAGGGGCAATGTAAATAGTATCAACGTTAGAAAACGCCTCACCGCAACGGTTAGAAACTTTTCGGCGATAAAGCGTCGTACCGCTCAGTGTACTCGGATTATACATTTCAGAAGCTGCTCCGCCGATGTCCGTCCAATTTGCCGAAATAGTGCGTCGCTGCCATTGAATAATTAAATCTTCACCCGTCGGGTCAGTAGAGTTTTGAATTGTAGGTGGGTTGTATCCCGCACAGTTTATGGCGGTAGTAGCTTCAATTATACCGCCCGTGGGGAAGACGTTGTAAATTGTGGTTTCAGAGAAATTGGATGAACCGCAACTAGTAACGCATACAACTTTATAAATACCAACACCTACTATTATTTGAGTTACAGTTTCACCAGTTGACCATTCTAAATCACCCATACATCCGATGGCAGTTAACGTCGCGGTTTCATCTTCACAAATAGATGTTTTATCCACAGTTATAGTTGGAGCATCAGGAACGTCTTTTTGTGTTATTATGATTTCATTAGACTTCTGACTCCTTCCACAGATATTTCCACAAACAGCGATGTACGTTCCCGCTCCTACTTGAATATTTTGCCCGGCATTTCCGTCCGACCATTGGACGTTTCCAATACAAACTGTCGCAGACAACGTAGCATTTTCACCCAAACAAACCTGAGTTTTACTTGCGGTAATAATAGGAGCAACTGGTATTATACCCGATTGCATCGTAATAACGTTGCTACTTCCGCTTACACAATTTTCCAACTCACAAACCGCCGTATACTTTCCCGCGAAAGTAACTGTAATGGAAACCATTATTTCTCCCGTTGACCACTTTATAGCTCCCTCCGAACATCCAGTTACACTCAATATTGCAGGTTCGCCATCGCAAATAACCGTTTTATCAGCCGTGATAATAGGCGGGTTATTTTCAACAATATTCACCTGCAAACCATTTCTCGTTTCGTTGTACTCAATACACGTACCACTGCTATTTATGAACGTAATTCGGCAACGGTAATAACCTGAGTTAGATTCTTGCAAACTACTCAACACGAGCGAGTCATTCGCTCCGCTGGGTAAATCACTCCAAGAGCCACTCGTTCCGTTTCGATATTGCCATTGATATTCTGAGACCGCTCCGGTCAGCGTATAATTCCTTAAATCTAACGTGTAATCTATTCCTTCGCAAAGCGTTTTATCTTCTGTACTTCCCGAAATGCTGTTTACATTCAAAATGGCAATATCAGAGAAAATACCACAGCCATCATTTTGAAGTAAAGCACGGTATCTTGACAAATGTAGATTCGTTGAATTTCCTACGCTCGTTAGTCGCAATTCGTTGGTATTTTCTCCAGTGATATTCGTGAATATTCCGCCTGGTAGTTGCTGTTGCCATTGGTAACTTGTAACGTTCAACGCCGTAATTTCGAACGTGACGGTATTGCCTTCACAATTAATTAAATCAGTAGGCTGAATAATGATAGCGGGAACGACTTGCCCACCAACAACTATTTCGTTTTGTGTTATTGAACATCCATTTTCGTCTTCAGCCGTTAGGTCATACGTTCCGCCCGAAAGGTTTAAAAATGATGGCGTAGTTTGAAAATCACCATCGACTAATTTGAACTTCAACGCTCCCGTTCCACCCGTAGCACTGAACGTGATGCTTCCCGTTGCTCCGCTGCAAGTAGCAGGTGTGGTTATAAGATTAGAAGTCATGATTTTCGTCGGCTCAACGATATTTATATTCTCCGTCGCTGTGCAGCCATCTCTATCTTTTACGATTACTGAATACGTTCCCGCAGGTAGGTTTTCAAATTTATTAGCGGTTTGGACCGTCCCGTTGTCTAATTGATAAGAATAAAATGAAGAACCCGCCGCCGTAACGATAATACTTCCCACAGCTTCGCCAAAGCATTTTACATCTTCTTTAGCCAAGGAAACGCTTACTTGTGCAACGGTCAATCGCCCATCATCGGTGGTAATAGTACACGTTGAACCGTTACCGTTATCGAATACTAAGCGACAGCGGTAATAGGTATTGTCTTCTGACAAACTAGCATTTATCAACTTTAAGTCTTTAGTAGTTTCTCCGATAATCTCGTCAAACGAACCACTTGAGCCCGTCCGCTTCTGCCATTCGTAAGATTGGATTATTCCAGTAGTTACGGGAACACTGAATTTCGCGTCCGAACCAAAGCACGCAACTTGGCTACCAAGGTTTTCATCTTTGGAATTCACGAATAACAGAACTTCATCAGACATGACCGAGCAAGTACCAGAAGAGGCGACTAAACGGTATTTTGTCAAATGCGGATTTGTCGAATTTCCAATGGAAGGAATGCGTAAACTCTCGTTGGTTTCACCCAAAATGTCTAAAAAATTCCCTTCAGGTAATTTGCGTTGCCATTGGTACAAAGTAGCGTTTGTAATTATTGCCGAAAAATTCGCCGTGTTGCCTTTGCACTTAGTGACGTTTTCGGGTTGGACAGAAGTTACCAATTGTGGGTTCACCGTAACATTCACAGTTCTACGAGGCGTCTCGCAAGTTGTAATTCCAGTTGTCTTCTGATAAGCAACGAACACCGTTCGGTTAGCGACTAAATTATTTAATACCAAAGGATTACCTGACGATAATGCTAACGTACCATTCACTACATCGTACCAACGAAACGAACCGTTGTTATAATCAGAAGTTGTAGTTAACGTAGCAGTTTCCTGATAACAAATATTCATATCTGTTGCCAACGGGGCATTTACGAGTTCGAGCAAAACCGCATTTATAACTTGATTTTCTTTTACGCTACAAAACGCGGAAGTAGCTTCTACTGTATATATTTCTGCCAAGTTTACGGTTATTGAACTGGCGTTTTCATTAACGATTACCCCATTGCTGTTGCTCCATTTATACGTAAACATTCCAGTTCCACCCGATGGAATAGCCTGTAGAACAGCAGTTTTATTCAGGACACCCGCTACACAAATACTCGTCTTCGACGGGTTAATACCAACGGTAACGTGAGCTGACGTAACCACCTCAATCGTGTCTCGTGGTCCTTCACAGCCGTTTGCACCTGTTTGACTTACGTAATAATTTATTGAACCAACAGCAGCAGTTGCTGGCATTGGTGCACGTATGCTACTTGTTCCACCCGTTGCATCTGTTCCCCACCATAAAAGTGAGTTTCCGTTTGATGGAGTTGCGGAAAGAAACATTGCAGTTTCGTCTTTACAAAAACCAGTCGGCGATATAACCGTGGGAAAATTTGGTAACGGAATTACGGTAAGCGTCGCTACGTTTGAAGTTAGACCATCGCATTTATCGGAAGTAATTACGCAGGTTATTTTTGCGTTATTGTCTACGTTCTGTAATCCACTTATTGTCAGCGAATTATTATTGATACCAATATTAATATTATTCTTTTTCCATTGATAAGAAAGCACACCAGAACCCATTGCGTTTACAATGAACGTTACCGAATTACCTTCGCACTCTATCAGATTTTGCGGCTGTTGGGAAATAACCGTTTTACCGTTCACAACTAACATAACTTCGGAAGAGGTAACTTCCCCGCAGTCGCCCGTTACTTTACAAGTATATTTTCCTTTATCCGCAATCAAAACTGCGGCAATAGAAAGCGTTGCTTCATCCGTTCCGGGAGTTATATCCCCATCTTTATACCATTGATAAGTCAGTATTCCTTCGCCCGTAGCAGCTACAATGAAAGTTACAGTTTTATCTTCGCAAATTTCCGCCGCAGGTGGTTGCGTTGTAATAACCGTTGGAGCTTTCACCCGAACCGTAAACGGAATACCAAGCGACTCACAATCAGTGGTTGAATTTTTGAATTTTAACACAAAATTATATGTGCCCGCGGGAGTGTTTACACTTATCGAAACCACAAGTGGCGTAGCAGAAATCAAGGCATCAGTTACAGTAATAAATGAAGGTAAATCAGAAGAAGTGATACTGTACTTATCCGCACCGCCCGTTAAGTCTGCATAAGAGATGGGAAAGCTTGCTTCGGAAGAACAGATAGCCGTAACCGGACTTAGAGAAATAGTCGGGATTGGATTTATTATAGCCGTAAATTCTGTGCGGTAGCTTTCACAAGGTTCTTCGTTTAAATAACTGAAATACAAATTCTGCATATTCAGCAGGTTTGGACTGTAAATTTTCGCGGAAGAAACAGCGGTTTGCGTAGTGTCCATATACCAACGGTAGCCCGTGGTATCAAGCGGAGCAATCAAGTTTATTACTCCGATACCGCAGCGAGCTATGTCAGAGATTATGGGCTTTATAGGACGAGGATTAACGATAAAAGTACGCGGGCTACTGCTTAGTGTACAACTTTCATTTTCAGCGTTTCCGCTGTCATCCATAAAAGTAGTTTTAAAAATACCTCGAACTCGGTACTTATCGTAAAACGTAGGAATACCGTTTATTTTCAAAGTGCCACGTGTTGTTCCCGAAAAAACTGCGTCATCTGAAAGGTTGCTGTAAGTTCCCAAACTCGGTTGATATTGCCATTGAAAACCGAGCGTATCGCCGTAGGTTATATTTGCAATAAATTCCACGTTTTCACCTTCGCAATATTCAGAACCGCTAATCAGGAAAGAACCAATTCTGTTAACGGATGCACTCGCTGCCCGTGTAGTAATTGAGCATCCGTTTCCATCCGTGATTTTACAGCGGAACGTATCGTCGTGGTTATCGGCAATTATATTATTAATTTTCAACTCTTTCGTTTCGGGATTGACGTAACGAGTTGTTGCACTCAGCAGAGTAAAAGCTCCCCCATTATCGCTTCGCTCCCACTGATAAGTGAGTATTCCTTCACCCGTAACGTTAGTTTTGAAGAACATATCTTTACCCGAGCAATTCAATAAATCAATTGGCTGAAATGAAATATTAGGTTCTTTGACGAAGGTAAACGTAGCACTATAAACGGTAGATTTCAGTTCATCAGGATTGCAGTTGGTACCGTTACTTTGGAAATAGATATCTAAATTATACGTACCGTTTTGGAGGTTTTGGAGAATACTTGACTGAATCAACGGATTTCGCCACGTAACGTTTTCGCATCCGACACCGTTATCTCCGGCACTGATAAAGCTTGAACTAACCACGTTATAACTTCCAGGAGTTTCTCCGATTTCGTAGATACGATAAAATATCGAAACTCCAGAAACCGCACAAGTTCCACACCGTTTTACAATAGACTCAAAACCTAAGGTTGTTTTGCAGTTGAGCGTACCTAACCCTACCTCAAATTCAGGCATACTTTTCTTGGTTCCGTCTACCACAAAGTCGTTTTCAATAAACGTTTGTTCGTTTTGAGCAACGACAGAGAACGAGGCAAATAGCAAAAAAAGGGTGAGCAAACTTACATTCACGTGTATTCTATATTATTGTAAGTAATAAAGATAGGCAAATTAAAGCATTGAAAACAAAATTGCCAGCTCACTGAGCTGGCAATTTGTGTTAACCCTAACCACTATGATGAAATTAAGCTTGTGTCTTTACAACACACAGAATTCATTTAATCAATAATAAATGGATTCGTCTTTACTCTTTTTCCAAAAACTTACCAATTGATAAATCGCTAGACCTACCAATAGTAGAAATACTACCAGAATTAATATCTGGCTAAACTGCATGTTTGCAAAAGCAAACGTTCCTAAGGTACTCATGACTGTATCTATCTTTATGGCTATAAAGTTGAGAAATACTACTTAGATGGCACTGTCTTTGCTGTGACACAAGTTCTGAAAGGGTATGTTACAAAGTTACATATTTAATCAACACGGCGAAAGCGTATAAATACGCATTTTTTACATTTTTATTAAACGGTCAAATATGACCATAACACACTATATATCAATATATTAATAATCCTTACACCTGCTTTATTTCGGAATAAACAAAAATAGCCCGTGGTTTTCACCACGGGCTATTTCTTTTATTGGGATAATTTATCGGTAGGTAAATTTACCCATTTCGCTTTCGATGGTTAGCTTTTTAACGCTACTTTCTTCAACGCGTCCGATAATTTGAGCATCTATTTTAAAGTTTTTTGCAATATCAATTACCCGTTGAGCCTGAGTTTCGGGTAAATAGATTTCTAAGCGATGCCCCATATTGAATACCTTATACATTTCCTGCCAAGATGTGCCGCTCTCAGCCTGAATAAGTTGGAAAAGTGGCGGTATAGGCAGCATATTATCTTTGATTATATGCACATTGTTTACGAAGTGTAACACCTTAGTTTGAGCACCGCCGCTGCAATGCACCATTCCGTGAATTTCGCTTCGCATCTCATTTAATAACTGCTTAACAACTGGGGCGTACGTACGGGTAGGCGACAAAATCAATTTGCCTACCGTTGTTACCCCAAGACCGTCAATGTTTACCTTTCCAGTTAACTGCTTACTACCAGAATAAACTAACGAACTATGAATATCACCGTCGTAACTTTCAGGATATTTTGCAGCATAGATTTTATCTAGAACATCGTGGCGGGCAGAAGTTAATCCGTTGCTGCCCATCCCTCCGTTATATTCGGTTTCGTAAGTAGCCTGACCAGAAGAAGACAATCCAACAATTACATCGCCGGGCTGGATATTGTCATTTGATATAACGTCCGAACGTTTCATGCGGGTAACCACCGTACTATTCACGGTAATTGTTTTGACCAAATCTCCCACGTCGGCGGTTTCACCGCCCGTACTATAAATTTCTACACCATTATCACGCAACATTTGCAGCACCTCTTCTGTACCGTTTATAAGTGCCGATATAATTTCACCCGGAATTTTATTTTTATTTCGGTCAATGGAAGAAGAAAGCAAAATTGGACCAACGTTTCCGATGCATAATAAGTCATCGGTATTCATCACAATCGCGTCTTGAGCAATGCCTTTCCAAACCGATAAATCGCCGGTTTCTTTCCAGTATAAATAAGCTAACGACGTTTTTGTACCCGCACCATCGGCGTGCATAATGTTACAAAAGTCGGGGTCACCACCGAGTGTGTCGGGAGAAATTTTGCAAAATGCTTTAGGGAAAAGTCCTTTATCGAGGTTTTCGATGGCTTTATGAACATCTTCTTTGGAGGCAGAAACACCCCGCTGTGCGTAACGGTCAGTCATGTAAATGGTTCGGTCGCTTAATTATGCTTCAAAGTTAAAAATAAAAGTGTCAATTGTCTTTAATTATAAAGCTCTTTCAATCAAAAAAACGATTCCCCGTCCAATCCCGTTTTTATTTCGGCAGGAATTTCAATGTTCATAAATTCACCTATTGAAGGTAAAATATCTACGATGGCGAGTGGACGTTTTTTACTCATAACTGGTTTACTCGAAACTATCCAAGTTGTGCGTTCGCGGTCAGATTGTCCCCCATGATCTTTACCTGTTTCAATATTTCGCCCGTGATCGGTGGTAATGATAATTAGCCATTCTTCGTTATAGTTTTGTGCACGTTTTTTTATTACATCGTGCACTTTACCCATTTGAGCATCAGCGATTCTGACGGCTTTGTACATTTCGGGGCTGTCGCCGAATTTATGTCCCATATCATCCGTAAACTCTAAATAAATCCACGATAAATCAGGAGCATCGCTTTCGATAGATTTAGCAGCTTCGTCAACCACTAATTCATCAATTTTATGAATGTATTCACGAGCATCATCGTGCGGAAAATTCACGGTATCTAATTCGTAACCGTCGAAAGCAATATCTACGTTAAGGTTATCAGTTTCGGGTTTCCCTTCGCCGATAAGTTTTGTTCGATTATCTTCCCAGGTAGAATAAATACCCAATTTTGAGTCAGGTCGGGCGTGTCGCATGATTCTGAAAACGCTCCAATACTTATAGTTCGGGTTTTTAATAGAATTCCCCCAGACATTGTGCTTGTTCGCCCACGTTCCGGTCAGCAAACTATTATAACCTACGGCAGAAATCGTTGGAGATTCCGAAATTCCGCCTTTTTCGCCACCTACGTAAGCTCTGACGTAACTTCCCTTTGCCGAAATTTTATCCATATTCGGCGTTGCTACTTTCTCCAACACATCAGCGGGAATGCCGTCGAGGATTATAAAGACAGTTTTTGGAGTTTTAGGTTTACTACAAGACATAACAAAAAGCAACGCAAAGGCTGGAAAATACTTCATATAATTGGAGAGTAAAATTTACGGATTTTAAATATAGATAACTTCTGCGTTAATTTGTTGTACGAACATCGCGTTATTGCAAATTTCACACAAACAGAATTTACAGATGAAAATCGGAGTAATAAGAGAAGAGAAGAACCCACCAGACAGTAGAGTTACGTTAACCCCAACGCATTGCAAAGTGCTTATTGAACAAGGTTTTGATATTGTTGTTCAACCATCCAAAGTTCGATGTTTCAGCGATGAAGATTACAAAAATGCGGGTGTTCCGATGTCGGAAGATTTATCGGATCGAGACGTAATGATTGGGGTGAAGGAAGTGCCGATTACTTCTCTGATTTCTGATAAAAAATATTTCTTCTTTTCGCACACCATCAAAGCTCAGCCGTACAATCGAGAATTACTAAAAGCCATAGTTGATAAAAATATCACGCTGCTTGATTACGAAGTTTTGACTGACGAAAATGGTGCAAGGGTGATTGCTTTTGGTAAATTTGCGGGAATGGTGGGTGCTCACAACGGACTTTGGACGTACGGGAAACGCACGGGCGACTTCGAGCTTCCCCGCATGAAAGATTTATACAATTACAAAGCCGCCAAAGAAGTTTATGACAAAGTAACTTTCCTCAATCTCAAAGTCGTAGTGACAGGAACCGGACGCGTTGCCCAAGGTGCCGTTCAGGTGTTAAAAGACATGGGATTAACGAAGGTACGCCCCATTGACTACGTAAAAAAGGATTTTGACCAACCCGTTTTTACGCAATTGAACAGCTTTTATTACGCCAAACGAAAAGATGGACAAATGTTTGACGACGTTAAGAATTTCTACCAAAACCCCAAAGATTACGATTCTGATTTTAATCACTTTTTGCCGATGACGGATATTTTCATCAACGGTATTTATTGGGATAACGACGCCCCCGCATTCTTTACGTTGGAACAAATGCAAAGCCCCGGTTTCAACATAAAAGTCATCGCCGACGTAACGTGCGATATTGCCCCCATAACTTCGATTCCATCAACGATTCGCCCAACGACAATCGCTGACCCGGTATTTGGGTTTGACCCCAAAACGCAATCCGAGACCGAAGCTTTTCAGGAAAACAGCGTGGACATGATGACGGTTGATAATTTACCCAACGAACTCCCCCGCGATGCTTCCGAGGCATTCGGCGATATGTTCATCGAACAAGTTTTACCCGAATTACAAAAGGAGAACAGCAAAATGCTCACCAAAGCAACTATTGCAACGGGGAAGGATTTAGGAACACATTTTGAGTATTTGCGGGATTATTTGGAAGAGAGGTGAGGTAGTCGGGCACAAAGCGGAGCAGTTTCATGGCTATTTATTACTCACAATATAAATATACTTTTGATCGGGTGTCATTTGACACATACGCCATGACTCGTAGCATACTTTGTCGGAGTTTGATCCCAGAATCGTAATTTAACTTCCGTCGTTAAATTTTATTAATAGGTCATCTATATCCGATAAGTCGAATGAGGATAATTTGAAAATCGTAATCTATCGCCACTACGAATCGGTAATCGTTTCCTTTTATGTTGAAAATGATTCTCCCTTCTCTAACAATACCGGCATTTGATATTGCTGCTTCAACTCATTTGAATTTTCCATTCAGCTGTCTTGACACCGTGATACCAAGCTCTCAACAAAGCTTCAGAGTCTTGATATTCAGGTTGCTCGAACAACTCTCTAATTGTTCTGAAAGCAATAATTCTCATGGTATAAAGATGTACAAAATCCCGATAAATCCATTTCGGTTAAGTTTTTTCCAAATAATTTGAATCAATCGAAAGTCGAAACTTTTCAGTAAATTCGTCTCTTCCGAAGTACTTCAAAATATCCTTAAATTCAAGTTCACGAACGGTAAATTCCAAGGTTTCATTTGATAATATAATCTCTAATTTTCCGTAGTGGATTATTTTTGGATTCCGCCGCCAGAATATTCCCCGGCCTATTGTTGTCGGGTATCCCGTCAAATTTATAGATTCTATTTCTTCTGAAGTTAATCCGACGCAGCTAAGTCTCTGATTGATATTCAACCGTGCAATCAAACCATTTATTTGCAGTTCAAAACTTGCAAATGCGGTTTCTGTATCCATGCCTCGTAGTAGGTCATCAAACGCTTTTACCCCAGATGCGTACACTACCTTTGACGAACCAACTCCACGTTTTTTTATCCGTTCCGTGAATGAATACTGCCCTTTTAAATAATCAATTGCTTCGGTGCTGAATTTTCCGTTTTTATCTGCTTTGATTTCTATCATAGTGTTTAAACTCTATAAGCTAGGCGGTGTTTTCGATGTTTCAGCAGAGACAATCCCGTTTAAAATTTTACTACAACAATTTGACACCTACCAAAATCACCGCTTATCGAGTTTTAAGCCCGACAAGCGGTGAACTGTTTATCGATATCCCGTAGAGATTCAATATCGGCAGGAATCTAATTAATCTCAAAAGGAGTAACTCCGTAGGAGTTAAACAACGTGAATAATCTTGTATATTAAGTACTAGCGGAGTGTCTAGATGGCGAAATTTCGTATTCAAAGTTAACTGTCATTTTGTGGGCTTAAAATTCAGTAACACAGAGATTATCAGAACGAGCTTCGACTGCTCCAGTAGCCCAGTACGTTCAGCCTGAAATTACAGATAACCAATAGTCAAATCACAAGTTCTTACTACCTACTCCAACTCAATCTCCTGCCCAATTTCGTGCCCGTTCACGTAGGTAAAGCCAAGTAGATTAGCGACGGTTTGGGCAATTTGATTTTGGTAGAGTTGACCTTTCGTTTTCACTTCGCCTTTGGCGGTAACGTCAGGACCGAGGACGGCAAACCAAATACTGCGGCAGTCTTTTACTTTCTCGCCGTGGCTACGCCATTCGTCTTTGATGGCATCGCCTCGTCCGTGATCGGTGGTGATGATAAAAGTAGTTTTGTTGGCGTATTCAGGTTGTGATTGACAGTATTCCCACAAGTTTTTGATAAAGCTATCCGCGGTATTAGCGGCGTAGAGGTATTCACGGTATTTCCCTTCGTGGGCGAATTCATCGGTTTCATCGAAGGATAAAAACATAACTTTTGGCTTATTATTTTTCACGTATTCTTTCGCCGCAAAGTACGTTACAAAATCGTGGCGGCTACTCGCCAAACTTGGGTAAAGCGTTTGAATATCGTTGAGTAAAGATTGCCCTTCGGTAGTTTCTCCCGAAATCATTTCTACCCCCGAATTTACGGGAACGCCACTGCGTGGTTCGTTGATAATATACGGAAAAACATCCCAAGACGTAAACGCCGCTACTTTCCCTTCGTAACTTTTCTGTTTGTTCAGAAACTCCAAAACCGTTACGTTCTTGTTATACTTTTTATCGTTCGAGTCGATTTCTTTGTCAGGATAACCCGTCAAGACTTCGTTGTAACCGGGGTACGAAAAGCCGTAAGTATTTTTAATATCCATGTAATTCCCGTGGGAACGGTTTCCGTAAATTTGTCCATCGGCGGCAATTTTGCTCCACAAAAAAGGCATCAGCTTTTCCCGCCGATGATTCGCAGACCCATCCCAAAATTTATCGGTTGTTTTATCAATATTCTCGGTGTACTGATCGTCGTTTAGTAAAGTGGAGTCCGCTCCCGAGAATACTTCCTGCCAACGCAGACCGTCGGTCATGATAACGAAGACATTTTCAGTTTCCTGAGTGGAAGCACTTGAGGAAATAAACAAAGCAATTGTGAGTAATAAGTATTTCATTCTCTAAAAGGGTAGTTTGGGAAATTTTATTTGAGCGTAAGTTACTACATTTCACGAGAAAAAACCGGTGAGTTTACGATGAACTATTTCGTAAAACGAAGGGGAAACAAATTGGTAAAGTAGCATGGTAGTTTTTCAATTTTATTTACTGCACATTTACCGACCTTTTTACGAAATACAGCCATAAAAAACGCTAAACAACCGTTTCAAGTCATCAAACCTAACTCCTTTGTAGTAGAAGAGCATTGGTATCCTAAGGCTCTGAATGCTACCATTCACCCAATGGTCAATTTCTTTATGAACCTTTCAAGCGAACAAATAATTGCTCGTTACTGTCATTTACATCCGACCTTAAACAAGGAGAAACTGCGGACAATTCTTGCGTATCAATGCCAGCACTTTCACTGGAGCGGATTTAATCAATGCAACTACCGCCGAAGGTGACAAAAAATATTGATCATCGAGAATAACTCGTGTCCGTCGGGGCAGAAACCCATGCCCTTCTTGACGACAATAAAGAGGCAGGCACCCACCAGGTGATGATATAAAGAACGTGTAAGCCACTTATTGACAAGAACCGTAAGAAACCCACGTCGGGACAATACCAAATGCCAAAGGTGAAACTTTCGTGGCAGATATTCGCCTCATGGTCAGCAGCACCGAAAACGGTATAAAACCACTGTGCATGTATTCCCGCAAGGCATTGAAACCACTACCTGACAATCTGAACGACAGTCAAAATTCATGGGAAATACTTGGCACAAACTTATCCATCAAAAGAAGAGAAAATGTGTGGGACTATGACACCAATCGCCTCATGATTATGGACAGACGTGATTACAATAAACTGGGTCTTGAACTTGACGATTTGATTGAGACGTACATTCAAACGGTACTTTCCACGATTGCGATTGACGAAATGTGCATCGAACTAATGAATTCCAAAGGAGAATTCAGTTTGAAAAAATTCAGGTAAATCAACAACGACGAAGCTCTGATAAGTGAGATAATGATTTGAGAAAATCACGGTTTTAAGTTTTAGAAATTATTTATCCGTAATATCAGCTCGCACGCAAAAGTAATTTGTTCACACGCCGCTATTAGACGAAACGTTGCGGGGAGTTACCGAAGGTTTAGGCATTCCTTCCGTGACCGTCGAAGTTAGAAACGCAAATACTTTTCAACAAAAAATCATCAAAAGTAACCTCGAAGGAATGCATATCGCAACTCTCAAACGAATTATCCATTTAGGAGTTGAGTCAAAGACTTATCCATTCGAGCGTGTTCGTAAATATATCCAAACTAGTATCTCACTTATTTCAAGATAACATCCTCGCTTTCGCCCATAAACCCCGAAGCGATAGTTTGTAATCGTTTAGCCAGTTCACTTGCTTTCTCCGGGTTTTTCTGAGAGATATTTCTTTGTTGAGCCGAGTCCGTGGTTACGTCGTAAAGTTGGGCGGTGCTATCAACACCCGTTTCGATATTAACTGATTTATTCAACGCCGAACCTTTGTAAGGTGGAATATAGGCATAGTTTTCGCTCCGCAGCCAAAGTCTTCCCGTGGCTTCCAGTACCACCTCTTTCCTACCATCAGGAATTTCCCCGAGGAACGTATCCAAGTAGTTTTGTGAATCCTCAAAAGTAACACCTGATCCAATTAGCGAAGCAAAAGAGGCCGATAAATCAAGTTGAGAAACCAATGCATCAGAAACTCCCGCGGCTACTTTCCCTTTCCAATAAACGATGAATGGCACTTTTGTCCCAGCTTCAAAAAGGCTGTATTTCCCACCTCGTAATTCTCCAGCTGGTGTGTGGGTACCAACTTTTTCTACGGCATCATCGTAATAACCGTCGTTTAAAACTGGGCCGTTATCACTCGAAAAGACAACGAGCGTATTTTCTAAAATCCCTTCTTTTTGGAGGTGTTCCATAATTTGCCCAACACACCAGTCGGCTTCTAAAATAGCATCGCCACGCGGTCCCATGCCCGACTTTCCGACGAACCGCTCGTGCGGAACGCGGGGAACATGCGGTTCGTGCAAAGCGTAGTATAGGAAGAACGGCGATTTCGATTCTTCGGTAACGCTTTCCGAAATAAAGTCTTTGGCTTTCGCGAGAAAGTCGTCTGCCATGTTTTCGTCCACCCAAAGGGCATTTTTTCCGCCTTTCATATAACCAATTCTTGGAACACCGTTGTGCACCGACTGATTATGACCGTGATACCATTTCATCTTTGTCATCAATTCGGGGTTGGAGATGCCGGTTGGCTCGTCCGCAAAGTTTTCTTTGTAGCTGACGTAAAGTGGGTCGTCGTCTTCCAAACCAACTACACGCCGATTTTCGACGTAAACGGTCGGAGTGCGGTCGTTTGTTGCCGCCATGATATAAGATAAGTCAAACCCGATGTCGTTCGGTGTCACAGAAATATCCTGATTCCAATCAATATTGCCACTACCCAGACCCATGTGCCATTTTCCTACTACCGCCGTACGGTAACCGCTTTTTTTGAACATATCAGCAACCGTAGTTCGGGCGGAGTCAAAAAGCATCGGAGCATCACCTTGCAGGATTTTTGCCCGTTCATTTTTCCACGGATATTGTCCACTCAATAAGGCGTATCGACTCGGCGAACACGTAGCAGAAGTAGCGTAACCATTCGTGAAACGCAATCCATTTGCAGCCAATTTATCAATATTAGTCGTTTGAAGCGTTCCCTGATTATAGGCCGATACATCTCCGTAACCGAGATCGTCCATATAAATAAGGAGGACGTTGGGCTTTGTTTCCTGCGAAGGCTCCGAATTGCAAGCGTAGATGAACGGGAAGAATAAAAACAGCCAAAGAGTGGTTCTCAATTTCATATCAATAGAATAAAAATTTCTTTCCTAATTTAACTCCAAAACGCAACGAGTCAAAAGACTTCGTAGAACTCTGAACTAAATTAGTTTAGGAATCCGTTCGCTGGTATTATCTCGTTGGCAACGGAGCACCAACGGCAACGGCACAGTCGTGACCAAGCTGACCGTGAGCTGGATTCACATTTGAATTAGCGTTAAACCTTGGTATTGGACCACCTAACGGATTGGCAATCGGGGTATTTGATATTCTTGCCGGAGCTGCGGTTGGTACTGTTGCAGAACCTCCCAACGGGGCACCTACGGCAACCGCACAATCATGACCAGGCTGACCGTGAGCTGGGTTTATGGCCAAAGCTTGAGTAGGTTCTACGGTTGCTGTTACCGGTGTTGTGGCTGGAGGCGGTGCTGACGTTTGTGCCGGTATCGGGGAAAGACTATCAATTATAATTGCTTCCTTGTCACTCGTATCAGCATTGCAGGAAGCCATGCCTGCAAACATAAAACTTGCCAACAATAAAGTACTTTTTCGAATTGTCATTGTATTAAGAAGTTGATTCATATTCCATAAAAGTACAATAATAAAGCCAAGTCTGTTGAAGTATCAGTTTACGATTTCTTAATCACTGGTTCTCCGCGATTAAAAAGTTACCTACTTTGACTCCACAACAATACTCGGATTGACCGCATAACGCCCGAAAGATTTTCCGTAAACGGCAATACCTCCGCCATTCGTCGATTCGATTTTCACTTTCATTTTACCCGTCTTTTTCAAGGACTTCAATTGCGACGGTGTCAGCGGCACTTTTACCAAGTACCCGTAACTTCCGGCTTCGCTGAGCGTACGATTGCGAAGCTGATGGTGCCAGCTCAATACGCCCCGATGATCTGCGGGGTCGTCAGAAAGGATTTGGCGAGCCACGGTTTTTCCATCAATGCTTATTTCAATACCCGACGGCGTGAGGAAAGAATCCGTCATCGGGTAGGAGTTTTTGTTTTGTGACGGATCAGCTACCGCACCTAACATATAATCTAAATCGGCTTTGAGCGAAGTTTCGTCGCGGTCTTTGGCAAAGAGTTTTTTCGCTCCAAGCTCCATGAGTAAATAGCCTGATTTCGGTTTCGTAATACTTCCCTTGAATTCATATTCAAAATATCCTTTTCCAGCTCCGTTCATTTTGAGTCCATCCAACACATCCCACGATTTTTCTGACCATTCTTCGACGATAAAGTCGGCGGGGTTTACTTCCAGAACCTGATACTTTGTAACGTCTTTTCCTTCCTGAATATCCAGCGTAAAGAAGTTACGATGGTGAACTTTTCCGCCGCCGTCTTTCACTTCAAAAATAACCTGATAAACTCCCTGATTTTGAGGGGCTTTGACAGAAATCGGTTTAAGCGTTTTTTGCATCCAAGCCTTGTAAGGCACATTCATTGTCTGTTTTTCCCCAAGGAATGAATTACCTACGTAGTCCATCCCGTTAACCCAATACGTAATCGTAAGATTATCACCTGATACGGGTCCGTCCGTCATAGATGACAAATAAAGAGGGATTTCTACTTGTTCGTTAGCCGCTACGGTACTTGTAATTTCGTTTCCGGTACTCAGGTAGATGAGTGAATGAAAATCGTCATCCCGCATGCCGTTGGCTAAATCTTCTAAACCCGTAAACTTCGGCGAACGGTCAAATTTCCAGTAGCCATTCCATTCGTTTATCACGTCGTGGTGCTCGGTGTAAAGCCACCCCGCCATTTGCGGATATTTCCTGAAAACGTTCATCATTTGGTGGTAATCGTAGCTCCAATCTACGTCTCCAGTGCTGCCATCATAGCCCCAAACGTTTCCGCATTCGGAGTTTATCATTGGTTGGTTTCCTTGCTTAAACCCCTTCTCGAAGTGAAATTCGCTTCCTTCGTACGTATTTTTTACAATTTTCGCCAGATGGTTTTCCCAAGCGTAACCCGGCAAATATTCGTGCCACGAGTTGATGTCAGTTTCGGTGTGTCCACGTCCGCAGCAAATAGAATTGTCTTCCACCAATCGGGTTTCGTCGAGCGATTTTGTCAAGTAATACATCGACGCAACCCAATTTTGGGTTTTGGGTAAATACTCTCGTTTTTCCTTTTCGCCTTCGGCGGCAGTATTTGTGAACAATCCCCACGTTTCGTTAAAAACAATCCACGAAAAAATGGCGGGATGGTTGAAATCTCGTTTGATCATTTCCCGCAACGTTCGCTCAGACTCTGCTCGCATGGCTTCATCGGGTTCGCCCCAACTGTTCGGCAAATCTGCCATGACTAAAAGCCCCAGTTTGTCCGCCCAATACAACTTTCTCGGCACGTCGATTTTGATGTGCGTCCGCAAGCCGTTCAGCCCAATATCTTTGCAGAGTTGAATCTCTTTTTTCATGAAATCATCGCTCGGAAACGTGTAAAAACCGTCGGGATGGTACGACTGATCGAGCGTAGTTTGCAGGTAAATTGGTTTGTTGTTCAGGGCAATGTACGGGATTTCGGTACCCGGTAAATTAGTTACCGAAATTTTACGATAACCAAAATACGTTTTCAGTTTATCGTTAGCCACGGTCAGCGTTACGTCATACAAGTGTGGGTTTTCTAACGTCCACAAAATACCGTTTGGTAATTTGAATGTGTGTTCAAATTTATTCGCCCCGTTCTTTAACTTAAAATTGATTGGGGACGCAACCCCTTCAACCTTTAACTCTAAACCTTTAACTTCCGACAAATCACCACCAATTTCTCCACGAACGGTAACCGTTCCGTTGTCAATATTTGGTATAAAGTGTGCGTAATCAACAAACGCATTGCCGCGAGCTTCGAGGTAGGCGGTTTGCCAAATACCACGGGCGTTTCCGTAGCCTTGTTTGCCGTAAAGCGTAAACATGCGGCGAACGTCATCCACCCGAACTACCAGTTTTTGGTTCGTTCCGTGTTTCAAATGCGGCGTAAGGTCAACCGAAAACGGCGTGTAACCGCCTTTGTGTTCGCCCAATAACTTGCCGTCCAGCCAAACGGTGGTGTGCCAGTCTGATGCCCCGATGGTGAAGAACGTTTTCTTTCCTTTCCAAGAAGACGGCACGTTGATTTCGCGGGCGTACCAAGCAATATCGGCTTCGTCTTTCACACCTGACAGCTTGGAACCCCACGGAAAAGGAACGGTGATTTTTTTGGTGAATTTCTCCGACGAAGCCGCCCAATTTGACTTCAATCCCACATCTAAACTGTCAAATTCAAACGCCCATTGTCCGTTCAGATTTTGCCATTCGGTGCGTTCAAAGTCCGGTCTTGGGTGTTCTGGAAGGGGAATATCTTGAGCATTGAGCAACTGAAAACTCAGCAGTAAACAAGCGAGTAGAAGGAGGTTTTTCATTTTGATTAAAGAAGGGTTGAATAAGTATCCGACAAGTTCACAAATTCTTTTTACATAAAAAAAGTAACTCCCCGTAATGTGAGAAGTTGCTTCAAAATGACAAATTTATGAATCAAAATGAATAACCGATGCCAGGACTTGGAAAAAGTAAGCTAGGGAAACCTCTAAAGCTGAAGTCATAAATCCTTATTTTATCACCCGCTTCGTCCCTCTTTGAATCTATGCGAATAAGAAAAGGTTTTAACGTAGCGGAAAAATATATTCCTTCCTTTTTCTTTTGGAAGCGATAGCCAATCGATGATTGAACAGCATAATTCATGACCCAATCTGGATCAACGAAAGTATTATACGGTAAAAAAACTCCCTTAAAATCATCGAATTTATGCCTAAACTTAGAAAATGTTTCTTCTTGCCATACAGAAAATCTACTCCAGCATTTACCGCCGTGTTAGATTTAGCAGCTGTGTATGCAAAGAATCCAGAAGCTGGTGATCGAGTAACATGACCGCCTCCTCTATTTGGTGCTATGTAAATACCAACTTTGGGAATTATTGCCCAATTCTTTTTAGCGAACGCCCGTGAGTAGTTCAGATTATATAATCTGTCAAAGTTAAACAAGTCTAACTCAATTGCATTTTTAGAGATTTGCATTTCTTCCTCTTGGGCAGAGAGTTTGGGAGAGAAGAGCAGTAGACACAGTAAAATAGCTATTGTATTTTTCATGGCTGTTTATTTTAGAATGATTTGTTTCTTATCGGTAACTCCACCATAATTTAGATGTAGCACATAATTACCTCGCTTGAAATTCTTTGTGTTAATGGTAAAGGATTTTTTCTCTTTGAAATAAGAAGCGTTTTTCTCTTCTTTGAAGTTAGTCTTCGAATAGCTGTTACCATCAAAATCAAGTAACTCAATACTTTCTAACAAACCTTCGGCAAATTCTTTGTACTCAAAATCAATGGTTAAAGATGAGGTGGCCGGGTTTGGGGAAATGGTATAAGCAGACGAACCACTAGGTAAATTATTTACAGTATATGTATAATTATTCGTACCCAAGTCAATCTGAGGACAGACATTAGATGGCCCTGAGATAGAGATTTGAGTAAAACCACTATTCGCAGATAAAAGAAAAAACACCAAAAAACTGGATAAAATTGCTTTCGAGACGAAAAGGGGGGGGGGGAGAGAAGTGTAAACATTTTCATAAGATTAGCTATTTTTAATTGTGAATAATACGATGAATCTAATACGACTAAATATTTAAAACAGGCTTATTATCCGTTTTTTTGAAAATTCTAATATAGCTCGTATCGGAGTATCTTGGGTGTTCATTGCTTCCCCTCAAAAAAGTCTCATCTTTGTGAAATCTATTCCTCAAAAAAGAACCTACTTTAAACCCGATGAACAACTCACAAAAAATCTTTCTTTGGTCAATTTCCGCCGCGTTAGGCGGTTTTCTTTTTGGCTTTGATACTGCCGTAATTTCGGGGGCGGAACAAACGCTGCAAAAACTCTGGAACTCTACTCCCGCCGAACACGGTTTGACGGTTTCCATTGCGTTGATTGGAACGGTAGTCGGTTCGTTGGTTGGTGGAGTTCCCGCCGATAAATACGGGCGAAAGAAAACGCTTTACTTCGTGGCAATTTTGTACTTAATATCAGCACTTGGCTCGGCGTTAGCGTTTGATTGGTACAGCTTTCTGGTTTTTAGATTCATCGGTGGTGTGGGCGTGGGAATTTCCTCGGTGGTTGCTCCGATGTACATTTCCGAAATTTCCCCCGCCAATAATCGCGGACGATTGGTCGCTTTATTTCAGTTCAATATTGTGTTGGGAATCCTGATTGCGTATTTATCCAACTTCCTGATTGCGGGTAATTTTGCAGAAGACTGGCGTTGGATGCTCGGTGTGGAAATTGTTCCCGCCATTTTATTTCTTATTTCAATTTTCGGAATTCCCGAAAGTCCACGGTGGCTCATTACCAAGAAGAATAATATCAGTGCCGCCCGCCCCACGCTCGAAGTTATTGCCGAAGGCGACGTTGGTGTTTTAATTGCCCAAATTCAATCGGCACAGACCAACGTTTCGAGTAGTTTCCGCCGCTTGTTCAGCGGTTCGTTTACGCGTCCGGTAACGCTCGCTATTTTGATTGCCATGTTCAATCAATTATCCGGTATTAATGCTATTCTTTACTACGCTCCCCGAGTTTTTGAAATGGCAGGTTTAGGAACTGAATCGGCATTATTGAGTTCTGCCGGAATTGGTGTAGCCAATTTAATTGCGACGTTGATTGCCTTATATTTGATTGATAAGTACGGACGTAAAACACTGATGCTTATAGGTTCCATCGGCGTAATTGCCGTTCTCGCGTTAGCTTCTGAAGCCTTCTTCTCGGGAAGAACGGGCATGGTCGTCCCCATTTATTTGTTTCTGTTCGTTGGCTTTTTTGCGTTCTCACAAGGAGCGGTTATTTGGGTATTTATCTCCGAAATATTCCCGAATTCTGTCCGTGCTCACGGGCAGGCACTCGGTAGTTTTACTCACTGGATTATGGCAGCAATTATCGCTTATATTTTTCCTTACTTTGCCCAAACATTCGGCGGTGGACCCACTTTTGCATTCTTCACAATCATGATGGTTTTACAATTGCTTTTCGTCGTAAAAGTGATGCCCGAAACGAAAGGAAAATCTTTAGAGGAATTGACAGTTTAAGGTGTTAGATTTATGTCAACTTAAGCCTGTCGAAGCCATTCTCGTTGTAAGTTTTGGCAAACCGGTTAAAGTTTAGCGAGCTTAATTTTCACACTACTTTTATGAACTGCTACAAGGATATTGCTCCGATACGGTAAGACACAGTTTTTCTCGCAAAATTACTACCAATTACTTCATGACCTGGATTTACGTTTTTGATATTTTGGGAACTTTGGTTTTTGCCATCAGCGGAGTTTTGACGGCGATGGAAAAGAAATTTGACGTAGTCGGAACAATCATTATTGGACTGGTCACGGCAATTGGCGGCGGGACTTTACGGGATTTGCTAATCGGCGAAACACCCGTGGCTTGGATGCTCAGTAACGATTATTTAATTACCGTTTTATTCGCAGTTTTCTTAGCCCATACTTTCAAAAATAGAATACAAAAATTACGAAGGAGTATGTTCTTATTCGATACTATTGGTATTGGCTTGTTTACCATTCTGGGTTTGCAGAAAACGTTGGAAATTGGGCTTTCCTTACCCATGTCGGTATTGATGGGCATTGTATCGGCGAGCTTTGGCGGAGTAATTCGGGACGTACTAACGAACGAAATCCCGTTGATTTTTCGTAAAGAAATCTACGCCACGGCGTGTTTAGCGGGGGCAATCGTCTTCTTGATTTTGAGCAGTTTCAGTCCGTACCAGACCGTTAATATGCTAGTGTCTATGTTCATTGTGTTTATCATTCGCTATTTTGCGGTGAAGAAAGGCTGGTCTTTGCGACTTTATAAATAAAAATCACTCCATGAAATACCTCCTCTCTCTCTCACTACTAATCGCCATCATCGCTTCCTGCAAAACGGACGAGGGACAAACCCAAACCTCCGAATTTCCTGAGCAATATCGTTCACAATTTCACTTTACTCCCGCCGAAGGTTGGATGAATGACCCCAACGGAATGGTCTATTACAAAGGCGAATACCATCTATTCTATCAGCATTTTCCCGACGGAAATAAATGGGGACCAATGCACTGGGGACACGCCGTCTCTACGGATTTAATTCACTGGGGGCATTTACCGATTGCTCTTTACCCTGATTCCCTCGGCTATATTTTTAGCGGAAGTGCGGTTATTGACTACAAAAACACCACGGGTTTCGGAACGAAGAAAGATCCCGCAATGGTTGCTATTTTCACCTACCACGACATGGCAGGTGAACAAGCGGGAGATATTGATTTTCAAACGCAGGGAATCGCGTACAGTTTGGATAAAGGCCGCACTTGGACGAAATACACAGACAATCCCGTTATCAAAAATCCGGGTATCAAAGACTTCCGCGACCCAAAGGTTTCTTGGTACGAACCAGAACAAAAATGGGTAATGATTTTAGCAGTGAAAGACCATACTGAAATTTACGCGTCGAAAGACTTAAAATCGTGGATAAAAGAAAGTGAATTCGGGAAAAGTATCGGTGCTCACGGCGGCGTGTGGGAATGTCCTGACCTGTTTCCGCTTGAAGTAGAGAACAACAATACAAAATGGGTCATGCTCGTGAGCATAAATCCCGGTGGACCGCAAGGTGGTTCAGCAACGCAATACTTCGTCGGGGATTTTGACGGAAAAACGTTCGTACCCGACGATACAGAAACCCGCTGGGTGGATTACGGGGCAGATAATTACGCCGGAGTTACGTTCAATAATATTCCCGAGAAAGACGGACGGACAATCTTTATGGGTTGGATGAGCAACTGGCAATACGCCCAAGACGTACCAACCGAAAAGTGGCGAAGTGCCATGACCATTCCAAGAGAATTAAACTTGCTAAAAAAAGGCACTAATTATCTCTTAAAATCAACGCCCATTTCTGAAATAAATAAAATTGTCCAAAGTTCTGATAAAAATAAAAGTTCTGGGTTTTCAGTACATGATTCCACTTTTATCGTCACACTCAATGCCGAAGATTTACGTAACGTGAGCGTTAACCTTGTCAACCATGATAAAGAAGTTTATCATTTCTCCATAAGAGACAACAAGCTCGTATCTGATCGTACAGAAGCCGGAAGAAACGAATTTAGTAAGGCTTTTGCGGCAATTCATGAAGCTCCGTTGAACGATATTATACCAACTAAAGTACAGGTTTTCGTTGATGTATCGTCCATTGAGATTTTCATAAACGACGGCGAACTCGTGATGAGCGAGTTACTATTTCCCACCACGCCCTACAAAAAAGTAAACGTTTACGGCAAAGTTGATAAATTTACCGTTTCGTCCATTAAGTCAATTTGGTTACAAAAGCCGTAATTTTAAGCACTAGTCAAAAACAATCCAAAGACAAGTAGGTTACTTTAATCAAAGTATTACTCGCTGTGCTGCGATAAAGTACCTAACTAACAAAACACATGAAAACCTGCCTTATCATCGGAGCCGGAATGAGCGGACTCGCCGCCGCAACAGATTTGCAAAATAACGGATGGAAAGTAATCGTACTCGACAAAGGCCGTGGCGTAGGCGGCAGGATGTCAACCCGCCGCATTGCCGACGGGAGGGCAGATCACGGAGCACAATACTTCTCCACCAAGACGCCCGATTTCCAATCGTTCACGAAACAACTACTTACGGAAAACATTGCCGCTGAATGGCAAGTAAAAGGTAAAGGGTACGCTCGTTACGTAGGAAAAAACGGCATGTCGGGAATTCCGAAATTCATGGCAAACGGTTTGGATATACGTACGGGCGAACGAGTAAATAAGATAGAGAAAACAACAAGCGGTTACACAATTTCAACTGAGTCTGAAAACACCTACGAAGCCGATGCGTTGGTTCTAACCTCCCCCGCTCCGCAAACTATTGATTTATTGAGAAATGTAACTTTTGAAGTGAAGGGTTTCGTATTTGATTCCTTAAATGCCATCGAATATTTGCCGTGTATTTCGGTAATGGCTTTACTTAATACCCCAACGAAAATTTCCGCACCAGGTAATTTGACTTTTGAAAATGAAGCAATTGCCTGGATTGCCGATAACTTTCAAAAAGGAGTTTCTGAGCCGCAAACTGTTACGATTCACGCCTCCGCCGAATATAGCAAAGCTCACCTAGAAGACGATATGAATACCGTTCGGGATGAATTACTACATTTAGCCACCGAATGGGTTTCACCCGAAAGTATCGTAGAAAAACAAATCCATCGCTGGCGATACAGTTTAGCAGAAAAACGTTACGCAGAACCCTTTCTTTCCGTAAACAAAACACTGCTCTTGGGCGGCGACGGTTTCGGAATAGGTAATATCGAAGGAGCATTTATTTCCGGTAAATCAATGGCAGCGGCATTGTCAACTACTAATCGCTAATTTATCAGCTAACCAAAGTTTAATAAGAGATTGTCGGGTAACGCCGATACGAGAAACTTCATTGTCTAATAATCCGACTATACAAGTTAGGAAGTCAATATTGACCCGCTTAGTTGTTAGATTTGGACGTTTAGCATTTGATAAATCAAAGTGTTCCAAAACTTCTTCGTTGTCATCAAACTTGTTATCTAATTCACTTGCTTTCATAAACTTCAATTTCGTTAGTTATGAAGCTAACTAATAAAACAACTAAAAAAGTGTCAAAACTAAATCTCACTAAAAGGAGCTCTTCACTAACGTATTCCATGAAAAATCCCGTTCATGCCTGGACAGGAATCTGCAAGGACTTCACCGTTGAAGTTGATTACGATGAAAAGGGTACGTCGATTTTATCCGTTGAAATAGTTGCTCAAGCTGATTCGTTCGATTCAGGAATTCCAAAACGTGACCGCGAAGCCTTGAAAACGTTAGGAATTAGACGCTTCCCAACGGTAAATTTCGTTTCCGAAAATATCACACAGAACGGCGATATTTTACAAGTGAACGGAACACTTACATTTCACGGCGTAAGCAGACCAGTTGCGTTTAACGTAAACCAAAAAGTTGCGGGAAAGCAACTAAAAGCAAAGGGTGCATTTTCGGTAAAACTAACGGATTATGACCTCAAACCACCCGGTTATTTTCTATTAAAAACTGACGATAATATCGACTTAAAATTCAACTTAGTCTTTGGCTTAGCGTAATCTTCACCGCCGCTCTTCCAAATCCCCCGATTTAAAACTATTTTTGTTAACACAAAAAATTGCATCGTGGCATTACTTGATAAAATAAAACACCTCTCCGAACAAAAATCCGCCGAAGCAATTGACATTCGTCGGTACTTACACACCCATCCCGAACTCTCTTTTGAAGAGCACGAAACCGCGAAATTTGTAGCAGATAAGTTGCGTTCCCTCGGACTTTCCCCGCAAGAAAACGTGGGTGGATTGGGCGTTGTGGCGTTAATTGAAGGGCGAAACCCCGGAAAGAAAGTTATCGGTTTACGAGCGGACATGGATGCCTTGCCCATTTTTGAAAAAAACGACGTGCCGTACAAATCACAAAATAACGGCGTGATGCACGCCTGCGGTCATGACGTGCACACCTCTTCTCTCCTAACCGCCGCTGCTATATTGACCGAAATAAAAGATGAGTTTGAAGGGACAATCAAACTTATTTTTCAACCCGCCGAAGAAAAAGCACCCGGCGGAGCATCCATCATGATAAAAGATGGCGTATTGAAAAATCCCGCTCCCAACAGCATGATTGGACAGCACGTTGCCCCGAACGTTCCAGTTGGCAAAATTGGCTTTCGGGAAGGCATGTATATGGCAAGTACGGACGAGTTGTACTTAACCGTAAAAGGAAGAGGCGGACACGGTGCCGCTCCGCATCAACTCATTGATCCAGTGTTGATTGCCTCACACATTATCGTGGCGTTGCAGCAGGTAATTTCAAGAAACCGTGAACCCGCAAATCCATCCGTTTTATCGTTTGGGCGTTTCATCGCTGATGGCGTAACCAATGTCATCCCAAACGAAGTAAAGATTGAAGGAACATTCCGCAACATGGACGAAGCATGGCGAGCAGAAGGCTTGAAACGCATGAGAAAAATGGCGGAAGGAATCGCCGAAGCTATGGGAGCAACTTGTGAATTTGAAGTAGTGAACGGTTATCCCTTCCTCAAAAATCATCCCGCACTAACCCGACGCGTGCGTAAATCCGCAACAGCGTACGTAGGCAAAGAAAACATCGTGGATTTAGACTTATGGATGGCGGGCGAAGATTTTGCCTATTATTCACAAGTGGTAGATTCTTGTTTTTACCGCCTCGGCACCCGCAACGAAGCCAAGGGAATCACCTCCGGCGTTCACACCCCAACCTTCGACGTGGACGAATCTGCCCTTGCCATCGGACCAGGCTTGATGGCTTGGATGGCGGTGGAGGAATTGAGGGTTTGATTTTCGGCAAATTCTTCCACGCATCATTATGTTCAGGCAATTATAAGATTTGTTTATAAAATCCGTAGGGTTGACCTTTTGGTAATAGTTATTATTTCATAATCAGCTGTAAAATCCCATAGGAACGATACTTTGGTATGCTACTTTCTTAGATTGTTCGTCCCAACGGGACTCGAAGGTCTTATTTCAAATAATTTATACTACCACTACCAGAAGGTCGCACCGATGGTGCTTCAATTTTGTTAATAAGCCCTTACAAGTAACTGGGTTCATTTTACGAGAACTTTTGCCCAACGAAGATTTATTAATTTGCTGTCCGTGAAAATGGGCGAGCGTCGTCCAAAATCGTCGCATCCGAGCGGCGGAAGTATTAATTCCTGAACGTAGTATGTCTCGTTCCACGTAAGTGGAGATAAAGTCAGTTCGCCAGTTCCAGCTTTCATCGTCGGTAGCTGCCAAGTAACTCTGCGGAAACCCACCCCTGAACCAATGTTTATCCACGGAGTAGTTCTCTATATCATTTGAACATAATTCATTTACCGTGAAAGGTGTCAATTCCAAATATCGAATGCGAACAGCAAGTGTTTGCGATGTTTGCTGTAATAATTCACGGGATGCCGAACCAAGCAACAGAAACTGAGCGGAAGGTTCGTCCGCTCTTTTCCTTCGGTCAATCAAACCCCGCAGCGTTTTGAAAAGTTGCGGCATGAGTTGTACTTCATCGATTATCAATAATTCGTCCCGATGTTGCTCTAAATAGCTTTCTGAATCCTGAAATTTGATTCTGTCAGAATCCAGTTCGAGGTCTAATATATAGAATAGGCTTCTTTATCACCGATTTTACAATTTCCGAAGCCAGCGTCGTTTTACCCACTTGACGTGAACCCAAAAGAGCCACAGCGGGGCTATTTCTCAACGCCGTAACTAACTTTTCCGTGACTTCTAGATTAATCATATCCCTTCATTTCTTGCAAATTGGAAGTTTAACTTTCAAGAAATGAAGCCTAAATAGTATTGTAAAATATGCTTTTCGGTACTTGATGCCCATTTTTTAATTCCGTGGAAAAAGCCGTAGAGAAAATATTTCTACATTTGACTAACCCAACACTCTTTTCTATGAAAGCGAATCTCCTTCCCACCACTCGCAATACCGCCGTTGACGTTTTTCGTGGTTTTGTGATGTTCTTGATGATGGCAGAAGTATTGAAATTTCATAAAGTCGCCGAGGCATTACCTAATAGCAGTTTTTGGCAATTTATGGCGTTTCACCAATCGCACGTTCCGTGGGTGGGCTGTTCGTTGCACGATTTAATTCAGCCGTCGTTCTCGTTTTTGGTCGGCGTGGCCTTACCCTTTTCCATCGCTTCCCGCATTAAAAAAGGCGGTACTTTCTGGCAGATTTTTCTGCACGCTCTCAAACGCTCGCTCATTCTGATTCTCCTCGGCGTTTTTCTCCGTTCCTTCGGTCGAGAAATGACGTACTGGACTTTTGAAGATACGCTTACGCAAATTGGGTTGGGTTATCCGTTTTTATTTCTGCTGGGCTTTCGAAGTAAGCGTTTTCAGTTTGCTACTTTTATCGTGTTAGTTATCGGATATTTTGTGGCTTTTGCCTTATATCCGTTACCTAATGCGGGGTTTGATTACGCCGCCGTGGGTGTACCATCCGACTGGACACATGACCTCTCGGGTTTTGCGTCACATTGGAACAAAAACTCAAATTTGGCGTGGGTATTTGACACGTGGTTTATGAATTTGTTTCCGAGAGAGAACTTCTTTACTCACAATGGTGGTGGCTACGTAACGCTGAGTTTTATCCCAACGCTTGCCACGATGATTTTAGGCTTATTTGCCGGAAACTGGCTGCGGGAAGAAAAAGATAATCGGACTAATCTGAAACGCTTCCTGATAACCGGAATGGCACTTTTAGCAGTTGGTTTCCTGCTTGATATTATGGGTATTTGCCCCAATGTAAAGCGTATCTGGACACCCACTTGGGTTATTTTCAGCGGTGGCTGGTGCTTTCTTCTACTCGCCCTTTTTCATTTTATGGTAGATATGAAAGGGAAAACTAACTGGTTTTATTTCTTGAATATAATCGGTCTTAATTCTATCGCCGCTTACGTATTAGCCCATACCATTATCAGTTTTGTTGATGAAAACGTGCGGATAAATATCAGTCAAAACTATAACCTCATTTTAGGCACAGAATACCGTACGCTTATCAGTGGTTTTGTAATTCTACTTTTTGAATGGCTAATCCTGCGGTGGATGTTTAAGAAAAAGGTCTTTGTTAAAATTTAGGAAGCGTTGAAGAAGTAAGCTAATCCGTACCTACTGCCCTGGCACAAAGTTCATTTCTGTCGAAAGAATCAGCCTAAACGTCCCTGCTAAAATCAAAACTCGCTCTACGAAGCCTACTATTCTCAAATTATTGCTATATTCAGGCTCTAAAAATTCTATTCAACCTATCATTCTCAAATGAAAAACAAAACAACTGCGGCTTCCCGGCGGAAATTTATCAAAAACAGTGCCGTCGCCGCCTCATCATTCTTTATTGTACCCCGCAACGTGCTCGGTGGTCCAGGGTTTATTTCACCAAGCGACCAACTGAACTTAGCCGCCATTGGAGCGGGCGGGAAAGGACGTAGCGATATTATGAATGCATCCGTAAAAGGTCGCGAACGGGTTGTATCGCTCTGCGACGTTGACTTCTCTGGTTCAGCAAAGGATTCAGTGAAATCATTCCCAAAGGCGAAACTCTACGCCGATTACCGTAAAATGCTCGACGATCAAACAGACATCGATGCGGTCACAATTTCCACGCCCGATCACGTACACGGTCCGGCAGCAAAATACGCCATGGAACGCGGCATACACGTGTATGTTCAAAAACCGATGACGCACAATATCCGCGAAGCCCGGATTTTGACCGAAATGGCACGGAGTAAAAAAATTGTGACTCAGATGGGAAACCAAGGTGGTTCAAACCCACTTTTGGGCATGGTTCAAAAATGGGTTGATTCGGGAAAGCTCGGAAAAATCTCAAAAGTGCAGGTCTGGACAAACCGTCCTGTTTGGCCGCAAGGCGGTGAAATGCCCGAGCCAAACGCTAGCTTAAAACCCGATGACATGAATTGGGACCTGTGGCTCGGACCAAACGAACTAAAACCATTTACACCAAATATGCATCCGTTCAACTGGCGGGGATGGTGGGATTACGGCACCGGAGCTTTGGGCGATGTGGGTTGCCACTTAATCGATATTCCGTTCCGTACGCTTGGTTTGAAATACCCAACCGACGCCGAATGCAGCGTTGCTTCCGTATTCTCAAATATGTGGACGCCCGATTATCACCCCGAAGGTTGTCCACCTTCCTCTTTCATTACCTTACATTTCGGAGCAACGGATAAATCAAAATCTCCCATCGAAATGACGTGGAGCGACGGTGGAATTCGTCCATCTCATCCTGATATTATTCCAGCTGATGATGATATCGGCGGTCCGGGAAGTGCGAACGGCGTGTTGATTATTGGAGAAAAGGGAATTATCTCGACGAATATCAACGATAGCTCACCGCTCACTCCCAAACTTTATATGAACGACGGCACCACAGAGTTTGGACCCGAAACGGAGCCAAACAACGAGCCAGAATACGGACACCAACGCTTCTGGGTGGATGCCTGCAAAGCTGGGTTCGGTAGTAAAGAACACAGAGGTTTAACGTCGTCGTTTGATTACGCGGGACCAATGACCGAAACCGTTTTAATGGGAAATCTTGCCATTCGTAGTTATATGCTGAAAGGCAAGAACGACAAAGGGAAAATGGATTTCTTCGCCCGTAAAAAACTATTGTGGGACGGTGAGAACATGCGAATCACAAACCTCGAAGAAGCCAATCAGTACGTCGGCAGAGAGTACCGGAAGGGTTTTGAAGTGTAGTTATTCAAATCTTAGGTGTTTAAAATTTAAATCGGGCAAAAGAACTTATCTTTTGCCCGATTTATTTTGCTACCTCTTGCACCCGCTCAGCGGCATCAAGTTTACTAAGCGTCAAACAAACGGTACTATCTTTTTACCAATAAATTATGCGGTGCACCGCCGCCGAATATCATCAACGCTCCTTTTGAAGCAGAATGGATTTCGCCATTTACTCCAGAAGACATCTACAACTTACTAACTCCGCCACCAGACGCATGGAATGGCTGCTGTACACCATTACGTTTTTTGACGAAACAGGCAGCTACCTTTCAGCAAAACGCTACACGAATTAGAAAGAAATGCGAGGCATTTTGGTTCCGATGCTACCGCATTTTATTGTTAATCCTCCCACCCCTTCGAGCGTTCAATGGCTTTTTTCCAGCCGTGGTAATGTTTGCTACGTTTGTCTTCTTCCATATTGGGTTCCCACGTTTTATCAACGCTCCAGTTTGCCACTAAGTCGTCGAAGCTTTCCCAATAACCAACCGCCATTCCGGCAGCATAAGCCGCACCAAGAGCCGTAGTTTCAATCATTTTCGGACGAATAACGGATACATCCAACATATCAGATTGGAATTGCATAAGCAGCTCGTTTACGGTCATTCCGCCGTCAACTCTTAAACAAGAGGTTTCGATTCCTGAATCTTTTTCCATTGCTTCCAGCACGTCTTTAGTTTGGTACGCCGTGGCTTCCAACACCGAACGGGCGATATGCCCTTTATTGACATAACGGGTCAGTCCCGCAATCACGCCACGTGCCGAGTTTTCCCAATACGGAGCGTAAAGCCCCGAAAAAGCGGGAACAAAATAAACGCCGCCGTTATCTTCTACGCCTCTAGCGAGAGTTTGCACTTCGGAACTGTCCTTGATAATTCCGAGGTTATCACGTAGCCATTGCACCAACGCTCCCGCAATTGCTACCGAGCCTTCGAGGGCGTAGTGAACGGGCTGACCTTCAAATTGATACGCAACGGTAGTGAGTAATCCGTGTTTAGATGGTATGGCTTCCGTTCCGGTATTCATCAGCATAAAACAACCAGTTCCGTACGTATTTTTAGCTTCGCCGGGCTGGAAACACGTCTGACCAACCAACGCAGCTTGTTGATCACCCAGAATTCCGGCTATCGGAACGCCTTCCATGACTTCCGAAGTTATTTTTCCGTACACCTTACTACTCGGCTCGATGGTTGGTAACATGGCTTTTGGAATATCCAATTTCTCGAGAATTTCATCGTCCCACACCATTGATTTTATATTCATCAGTTGGGTTCGCGAAGCATTAGTCACATCGGTTAAATGCAAGCCACCGTCGATTCCGCCCGTTAAGTGCCAAACCAGGAACGTATCCATATTTCCGAAAATAGCCTCGCCTTTTTCAGCATCGGCACGTACACCGTCCACATTATCCAAAATCCATTTAACTTTCAATCCGCTAAAATACGTTGCCAAAGGCAAGCCCGTCTTTTCCCGAAACCATTCCGTTCCGGTATCTTTCTCAAGCTGATTCGCCATTTTATCAACGCGGGTATCTTGCCAAACAATCGCATTATAGTAGGCTTTTCCCGTTCGCTTATTCCAAACTACGGCGGTTTCTCGCTGATTTGTAATACCGCACGCCACGATTTTTTTTACCGATAAGCTCTTTTTAATCCGAGCAGAAGCAATTACTTCCAACGTATTTTGCCAAATCTCTTCTGGGTTATGCTCTACCCATCCCGGCTTCGGGTAAATTTGTTCGTGTTCTTTTTGCCCAACGGAAACAATGTTCCCTTTTTTATCAAAAATTATGCAGCGTGTGCCGGTTGTTCCTTGGTCGATGGATGCGACGTAATTCATAGAATGGGTTTTATGTTTTCAGAAAAAAAGAGAATGATTAGTATAAATTTGATATTTGTTAATCAAATATCATTATTCAGCGATAAATTTAGGGAATTCCGTTGCTTTACTCATCGAAAACTTGAAATATTGTTAAACCGTTCTCCTGACTAGTACTTAACTTACCGACCATCCTTTTTTCTTTTGACTCTTCACCTGTTAACCCCAAAACATGTTAAAGAAAACCCCGATTCTACCCTTTATTCTGATTACGAGTTTGTTTGCCTTGTGGGGTTTCGCCAACGATATCACTAACCCAATGGTTTCGGCGTTTAAAACGGTGCTTCAGATGTCGAACTTCAAAGCTTCTTTAGTGCAGTTAGCATTTTACGGTGGCTATTTCACGATGGCACTTCCGGCAGCTCTTTTTATCCGTAAATATTCTTATAAAAGTGGTATTCTTATTGGTCTCGGATTGTACGCTACGGGTGCGTTGCTTTTTTACCCCGCCGCCCGTTACGAAGCATTCGGTTTCTTTTTGGTTGCACTTTATATTCTAACTTTCGGACTGGCTTTTTTGGAAACAACGGCAAATCCGTACATTTTATCAATGGGCGAGGAAAAAACGGCAACGCAGCGTTTAAATCTCGCTCAATCGTTCAACCCAGTTGGTTCACTAACTGGAATGTTTATTGCTCAACAATTTATCCTACAAGCACTTGATTCAGACGATGTTAGTTCTACCGGGAATTCAGTTTATAATAATTTAGATGCCGCTTCGCAAGCCGCTATTCGCACCCACGATTTAGAAATCATTCGAAATCCGTACATTTATTTAGGCTTGTTTATAATCGGAATGATGGTGGTAATCGGTGTTTCAAAAATGCCCAAAACGGCGATTACAGAAGCAGCAAACGAACCTGTGAAAGCGGTCTTCGGGCGATTGCTAAAAAATAAACGGTATACATTTAGCGTAATCGCTCAGGCGTTTTACGTTGGGGCACAAATCATGTGTTGGACATTCATTATTCAATACGCCGAACGATTAGGTTTGAGTAAATCAGAGGCTCAATCGTACAATATTGTGGCGATGGTTATTTTCCTTTTCAGCCGCATTATATGTACGTATTTACTCAAATTCATCAGCGGGAATAGGCTACTTTTTGTCTTTGCTTGCGGAGCAATAGTTACCACTTCGGGAACAATTTTAATTGAAGGAATGGGCGGCTTGTACGCTTTAGTCGCAACATCATTTTTCATGTCATTGATGTTCCCGACTATTTACGGAATCGCCCTCGAAGGTTTGGGCGAAGATGCAAAACTCGGTTCGGCGGGATTAGTTATGGCAATTGTGGGCGGAGCTTTAATGCCTCCCATACAAGGAGCTTTGATTGATATGGGTGGCGTTGCCGGGTTTTCGGGTGAAACCTTTTCATTCATCTTACCACTCATTTGCTTTATTATTATCGCTTTTTACGCACGAAGTACGATGCGAGCAGTAAACGTTTAGGAAAGCCTAATCAAAATGGCCGAATTCTGATAGGTATGACTATTTAATGTCTATGGAAATAAAACGTTTGCTTTATCAGCAAATACTTGATCAGTATTTCAAAAAGAAAAACAGTTTTTCTACTCGGAGCCAGACAGGTTGAAAAGACAACTTTACTTGAATAATCACGAAAATTTCATTCAGGATTATTCCGCTTCTACCTTCATTCGTCTTCGACCCAGCGTCATCAGTATTACCGCAACAATGATAATGATTGATGCAGTCAGAGAGCGTTGCGTCAACCTTTCGTCCACAAAGAACCAACCCAAAAATAAGGCGACTACGGGATTGACGAAAGCATAAGTTGAGGTCAAGACGGGCGGGGCATTATTCATTAGCCAAACAAACGCCGAGTAACCAACGTACGAGCCAATAAAAATGAGGTACGCCATCGCCCAAAAGATTGTTTGATTAATAGTTGTAAAAATAGCGAGGGTATAGTCTTCTAAAAACAAGCTTAATATAATGGCCACTACGCCACCCGCAAGCATCTGAACAGCAATACCCTGCAAACCCTTTACTTGCGGAGTTTGCTTACCGACAAGCGTGCCGTAGCCCCAGACAATACTTCCCGCAAAGACAACGAGAACAGGAAAAAGGGGAATCGCTTCTTCTACAACCGACTTATCAAACGGATTGAGCAACGAAAAAATACCAATACTTCCCAAAAGTAAACCCGCACCCGAAAGCAAAGAAGGTTTCTTTTTACTGAACAAAAAGAAGTCTAATACAAATACCCAAAGCGGCAACATAGCCACTAACAAAGCTACCACGCCCGTTGGGATGTACAGAATTGCGTACGCCACGCTAGATGTGCCAATTCCTGACAATAAAATTCCTAAAAAAGAAGAACCGTAGAATTGTTCTTTTTGGGGTAGTTTTTGCCCTCTCAAAAGAGTGAATACGAATAATAATAAACCGCCCAAACCGAAACGGATACCCGTCAATAATAATGGCGGTAATTCCTGAATGGCGTATTTAACACCTAAATAAGTAGAACCCCATACGATATAAACCAAAAATAGGGCGGTGAACAACTTTGCTTTATAAGACACTTTCTTTTCAGTTAACAAGTAACAGTAATCAGTTAACGATGGTCGGAATACAACCAACATCTAAAAACTAACATCCAGCATCCAAATCACCCCAACCCCTCTTTCAACAAATCGTGCAGGTGCACGAAGCCAACGGCTTTCTTATTTTCGGAAACAATGAGCTGCGTAATACTCCTTTCTTGCATGAGTTGCAGTGCTGCCAAAGCGTAGACTTCTGGCTCAATAGTTTGCGGATTACTACTCATAATCGCCTTAGCGTTTAAGTGCGAAAACTCGGCGTGTTTATTCAACATACGGCGTAAATCACCGTCGGTGATGATTCCGGTAAGTTCGCCTTTATCATTAACTACGGCAGTAGCCCCGAGTCTTTTAGAAGAAATTTCGACAATAATTTCCCGCACCGAGGCATTCTCCGATATTACTGGGAGTTCGTGTTGCGGATAAATATCCAATACTTTCAGGTATAACCTTTTCCCAAGGTTCCCGCCAGGATGAAACTTAGCAAAGTCTTGTTGCGAAAAACGCCGATGCTCGAGTAAACAAACCGCCAAGGCATCGCCCATAGCTAAAGCTACGGTGGTAGAAGTAGTAGGTGCCAAATTAAGCGGACAAGCCTCGGCTTCTACGTGAGCACTGAGAACAAAGTCAGATTGTTTGGCAAGGTAAGAAGAGGTATCGCTCACCAAGGCAATCGTTTTATTACCAAGCCTTTTTATGAGAGGCAAAAGCACTTTTATTTCGGGCGTGCTGCCACTTTTTGAAATAACCAATACGATATCGTTGGTCTGAATCATGCCCAGATCACCGTGAATAGCATCAGCGGCGTGCATAAATACGGCGGGCTGTCCGGTAGAATTCATCGTTGCCACAATTTTCTGAGCAATAATTGCACTTTTCCCTATTCCCGAAATTACCAATCGCCCGGTAGACCCCAAAATAGCCTCAACAGCGTCGCTAAAACTATCGTCTATTGCACTTATCAAAGATTCAATAGCCTTTGCCTCGTGCAATAGCACATTTTGAGCGGTAGTAATAATTTTTTTATTTAAATTCGTCACCTTGTAGTTGAAAAGTATTGGCACAAAAGTAAAAATAACTCTTTTGGCAAGCTATTAGTAACAATAAATTTGACGACGTTTTTCGCCGTACTCCATTATTTTTCCATAATTCACTTTTAACGACTATATTAGCATAACAAGAAAACTCATAGAATAACCGCTTTTATCTTTAAAAACATAGCCACCCTACACATCAATAAATAACAAAGAATTTAATTTAAAATCCACTGTGACAACTATTAAAACCTCACTAAGAAAGACTCTCAAAGAAGTATTTGGCTTTGATAGTTTCCGGGGAAAACAAGAAGAAATAATCCACACGCTAGCAAGTGGCGAGAACACGTTCGTAATCATGCCCACCGGAGCTGGTAAATCTCTGTGTTATCAACTTCCGGCAATTGTTCTTGACGGCACCGCCATTGTCATTTCTCCCCTAATTGCCCTGATGAAAAATCAGGTAGACCAAATGAACGCCTTTGGCATCAACGCTCAGTTTTTGAACTCGACGTTGAATAAGTCTGAAATGACGCGGGTCAAAAATGACGTACTTGAAGGTGTCTGTAAACTACTTTATATTGCTCCCGAGTCGCTTACGAAAGAAGATAACCTCATCTTTCTAAAAAAAGCAAATATATCTTTCGTTGCCGTTGATGAGGCTCACTGTATCTCAGAGTGGGGACACGATTTCCGCCCAGAATACCGCCGAATTCGCAGCATTATTGAAAGTATCAATCCAGAGCTTCCGATTATTGCTCTGACTGCAACCGCAACGCCGAAAGTGCAACTTGATATTCAGAAAAATCTGAATATGGATGATTCGATGGTTTTCAAAACATCGTTCAACCGAAAAAACCTTTACTACGAAGTGCGGGCAAAGAAAAGTGCGAAAAAGCAACTTGTAAAGTACGTTAGCGACCGCAAAGGAAAGTCAGGAATTGTTTACTGCCTGAGCCGTAAAAAGGTGGCAGAAATAGCCGAACTACTAAGAATAAACGGTTTTAACGCCGTACCGTATCACGCTGGACTGGAAGCGGAAGTAAGGAAAAAAAATCAAGAAGGTTTTCTCAACGAGAATATTGACATTGTAGTAGCTACTATTGCCTTTGGCATGGGAATTGACAAACCCGATGTCCGTTTTGTGGTGCATTACGATGCCCCGAAATCCGTAGAAGGTTACTATCAAGAAACCGGACGTGGTGGCCGTGACGGATTAGACGGCGACTGCCTGATGTTTTACAGCTACGCCGATATTTTGAAACTAGAAAAATTCAGTAAAGATAAAACTGTTACCGAACGAGATAACGCCAAAGCACTCTTGATGGAAATAGTGGCGTACGCTAATCTTGGGCTTTGCCGAAGAAGGCAACTACTAAGTTATTTTGGGGAACACATGGCAACAGATTGCGGTTTCTGTGATAATTGCGTCCACCCGAATCATCGGTATCAAATCGAACAGGAAGCTGTGCTGGCTCTCACTACTGTTATGCAAACAGAGGAGCGTTTTTCTCTGAGCCATATTGCAGATTTACTTACCGCAAATCCCGAAAATGCTTACATAAAAAGTCATCAGCACAATACGCTTGAAGCCTACGGAAAAGGATTACAGTATTTCAAAGACGAATTTAACAAAGAGCCAATATTCAATCCCAAGGGTACTACAACAGCTAGCAAGACTGACATTAACGGAGAAGGCAAGCGAACTATTACGCACAAATGGCTCTCTATCATGCGGCAATTAATGGTACTCGGCTTTTTACAAAAAGACTTAGAGAACATAAACGTAGCTATACTTACCGAACGAGGACGAGAATTTTTGATAAAGCCGTACCCGATTGAAGTAGCTGACGACCATGATTTTACAGACACGGAAGGCAGCGGAGCAGACGCTCTTCACACCACTCCTATGCCCGGCACCCGCAGTTCAGCGGCTGACGAAGCGTTACTTAGTTTGTTAAAGGCAGTGCGTAAAAAAGTAGCAAAAGCAAAAAATGTACCTCCTTACGTCGTATTTCAAGATCCATCTTTGGAAGAAATGGCGACCACTTACCCAACCACCGAGCAAGATCTCGCCCAAGTAAGCGGCGTAGGAATGGGTAAAGTGAAAAAGTTTGGCAAGGCGTTTACAGAAGCCATTGCGAAATACGTAGAAGAAAACGATATCGAGACCACGCAGGACATGGTGGTCAAAACAGCAGTAAATAAATCCAAGACCAAAATTTTCATTATTCAGCAAGTTGACCGCAAAGTTAACCTCGATGAAATAGCTCAGATCAAAGGCATTCCGATGCACGAGCTTTACGATGAAGTGGATAACATTTGCTATTCAGGCACAAAACTGAACCTCGGTTATTATATTGACCAAGTCATCGATGCTGATATTCAGGATGATATTTACGACTACTTCATGTCTGCCGAAAATGATTCTATGCGGGATGCCTGCTTACACTTTGAAGGCGACGACGAAATAAACGAAGAGGAAATCCGGCTCATGCGGGTCAAATTTTTGAGCGAAGTCGCTAATTAAAAATACGTTCAACATCGGTCCTGATAATTATCGGGAAGGTTTTAAAAAAACAGAGTAATTACAAGAATGCAACCACAACCAAAGCCGTTCACCCAATATAACGAACGTCCCGCCTTTTCATCCATTCTCATCATTATCGGTTTTATATTAATCGGAATGGTCGTTGGGCAGGTATTTTCTGCGTTAATACTGATTCTTGTTGGAGGAGTTAACATGAATGACCTTTCAGACTTGAACGGCTCAATAATGTCTTCGCCCACAGGCTGGCTGGCGTTAATGCTGAGTCAAGCGGTTGCGTCCTTGCTCATGTTTGTCGTTTCCGGCTTACTTTATTGGAACTTTATGGAAGGTAAGAAATTCAGCGACTTCAATTTAAAACCGTTGCCGTCTACTACTATTTTTCTGTTTGTCATTATCATTCAGGTTTTCTTCATGCCGTTTAACGGTTGGCTACAAGCCGTAAACCAATCCATGCAGCTGCCTTCCGTCCTAAAAGGAATCGAAGACTTTATGCGGGGGATGGAAGATAATATGGCGGGAATGACCGAGTTCCTAACCACTTTTGATTCTATCAGTGAATTAATACTAGCGTTTATCGTAATTGCGGTCATTGCCGGAGTCGGAGAAGAAATTATATTCAGGGGGCTAATTCAGCGTAAATTACAAATCGGTCTTAAAAACCCGCACGTTGCAATTTGGTTAGCAGCGTTCATTTTCAGTGCCATTCATTTTCAGTTTTATGGTTTCCTTCCCCGATTGATGCTCGGAGCAATGTTCGGTTATTTCTACTATTTCACGGGTAACCTTTGGGTACCAATCGTAGCTCATATTTTCAACAATGGGTTAGCGGTAATACTACTTTACTTATCGCACCAGAAAGTAATTGGTGCCGACATTGAGCAAATGGATAACGTTCCATTTGCGGCGGGAGTTACTTCGTTCTTTTTGGCAATAGGGCTACTCTGGTTTTTCAAAAAGTATGTCGATAGAGAAACAGCATAAATTAATTTTAGTAAAAAAAAACACTTAATTTTGAGAAAAAAATTCGAAGCTCAATGAAATCATTTTACAAAGAAATAACTTTCGCCGAGATAGATTATTCTCCCGAAAAGATGCTTCAAGTATTGCATCAAAACAAGGTAACAGTATTACGAGGTTACGAAGGACAAGAAGACCCTTTTGAGTTTTTTACCAAACTCTCTGATCAGCTGGGTGAAATTGTACCGTCAGACGAAGATTTAGTTACGGGTCAGCCAACCGGAAAACGCTGGATTGACATCACTTACGATCCCGCTGTAATGAATAAATACCGTTCTGCTCCCGTGGGTCAGCCGCTGCACACCGATGCGTCTTATTCACCGATAAAAGACAACGTTCAATTTTTCTACTGTGCGGGACAAGCCGAATTAGGCGGAGCAACGACCTTTATTGACGGACATACAGTAGTTAAATTACTGGAAATGGCCGAAGAAACGGAATTGCTCGAAGATTTAAAGAAACACAAGATTCGTTTTGCGAAAGATGACCGCGAACGGATTACACCAATTCTGTGGAAAGAAGACGATACGTGGCATTTCAACTGGAATTATTACACGGGTGCAAAAGAAAACAATGAATTTGAAAAAGAGCTTTTCGAGCGATTCCACAATTTTTTGGAAACTCGCGTCGTGCGTTCTGGCTTAGTTACTGAAGCTATGCTAGGAGAAAACGACGCCGTTTTCTTCCACGACGAACTCGTACTTCACGGACGTAACTCTTATTTTGCAACCGCAAAAGGACAACGGTCTTTAAGAAAAGGCACCATCTTATTAAAAGAATTAGCTGTCAGCTAATATCGAACAAATTGGCAATTAAGCTGAGCGGATACTATTCAAGAAAGAAAGCAGGATGGACAGGTTTAGGTGATTTTAAGTCTGTCCACTTTCCCAAGCTGACCATATTTCAAGCATCCATAAACGTCACTTACGGGTTTTAAAAATTGCTTTAAGCCAAATTCTGTACGCATACTACTAAGCTCTTCTTCACCCATCAATAAGATACCTTTGGTCTTTTATTGATGGGTGAAAGGAAATCTTTTTTACAGTTCTAAAAAGTAGTTTTCATCTTTCGTAGATTAAAGGTTACTTTGCATTAGATACACTCTCAAAATATACATGCTTTACTACCTTTTCAGTTACCTTGACCGTTTGATGAATTTCCCCGGAGCGGGAGTTTTTAAATATATCTCATTTCGTGCGGCGGCGGCGGCCATTTTATCTCTACTTATTGCGGCTATATTCGGGAAACGGCTCATTAGCCTATTACAAAAATTACAGATTGGCGAAAGCATCCGTGATCTCGGACTTGATGGCCAAATGCAGAAAAGAGGTACTCCCACCATGGGCGGGTTTATCATATTAGCCTCATTGCTGATTCCCGTTTTGCTTTTCGCTAAAATTGATAACGTATATATAGTTTTATTGCTGATAGCAACGATCTGGACTTCCATGATTGGTTTTGCCGATGATTATATTAAGGTATTCAAAAAAGATAAAGAAGGATTAGCGGGACGGTTTAAGATTTTTGGACAGGTAGGATTAGGCTTGATTGTTGGACTCACGCTATATTTTAACGATTACGTAAATGTCAGCGTAAAAAACGGGACAGACATCGACGGCGTTGCCCAATACACTAATCAACATTTACTCGTCACCACCGTTCCGTTTTTGAAAAACAACGAAATCGATTACAGCATTTTAGGGAGCTATTTCCCTGATAATTTAGCGTGGATTCCGTACGTGCTAATCTGTATTTTTATCATCACCGCCGTTTCCAACGGAGCAAATATCACCGACGGCATTGACGGGCTCGCTGCCGGAACTTCCGCAATAATTGGTCTTACGCTCGCGGTTTTCGCTTACTTATCTGGAAACAAAATCTTTGCCGAATACCTCAATATTATGTTGATACCAAACTCAGGAGAAGTCGTAATCTTCTGTGCGGCATTTCTAGGAGCGTGCATCGGATTCCTCTGGTATAATGCGTTTCCAGCTCAAGTATTCATGGGCGATACGGGAAGTTTAATGCTTGGTGGTATCATTGCTACGCTTTCACTTATTTTGCGAAAAGAACTGCTTATTCCTATATTCTGCGGAATATTTTTGGTTGAAAACCTCTCCGTAATTCTTCAGGTGGCATATTTTAAATATACCAGACGAAAATACGGCGAAGGGCGAAGGATTTTCCTCATGTCGCCCCTACACCACCACTACCAGAAAAAGGGTTACCACGAAGCCAAAATCGTTACCCGCTTCTGGACCATCGGAATTGTATTGGCATTACTAAGTTTGGTAACTTTGAAGCTACAGTAAGAAAAGTATGATTCACTTACATTGATGATTTTAAGCCCGTTAGTTACTTAACAGACTTTTCTGTTAAGTAAGTCGGTTATTATATTTTCTCACTTAAATGAAAACCGCACTTTCACCAAAACCTGCGACGGACGAAGCTGATACGTGGACTCAGAATACGCAAACGAACTGGCGGAAACCGTGGTCAGGGTTTTGATATTGAAAACGTTATTCCAGTTGGCTTCGAGGTCAATTTTTTGCTTGGTGAATGTGTACCGAAAAGTTAAATCCGTGAATAAATTCTGCGAATTTTGATTAATAAAACGATTCACGTAATATTCGTTTCTAAAGCCCAAGAAAGTTTTTTCGGTTGGATAAAAACTCAGCTCTGCTTGATGCGTTTGCTGCGTAGCGAGTTGCGGAATTTGATTCTCAACGCTGTTTTTCAAGTAAGAAAGTTGATATTTATACTCCACGCCGAACCACTCTAACGCATCAATAGTCAACTTTGCATCAGGACGTACGCTTTGATATTGAACCGATGCTAACACATCATTTATGAGCTGCTGCCGTTCGGTCTGCGAAACGTTGACGCCAATTGAAACATTAGACTTCAATTTACTAAAATACTTGCCCAAACGGCTCGAAACGGTTTGGTTAAAAGATTTGTTGCTTTGCTCAAACGCTACCAATTCAATTGCTCCGTTTTCGTCGATTTGGTTAGAAATCAATAAGTTATTTTCGGTAATGCTGTTAAGGTAAAAAATGTTGAAAAATGTTGAATTGAGCGGATTTCGATAATTCAAACCACCCGAAAAAGCATTGGAAATATTTATTGGAATCGGAGCATTTCTCCGTTCGATGGCTCGGTAGCTTTTCAAAATGTAACCGTAATGCACGTTTTGTAATTCGCCTAAATCCACACCTCGACGCAAAGCGACATTGGCTTTCCAAAAGGCGTTGAATTCATACCCCACGCCCAACCGTGGCTCAAACGCCAAACGGTTCAGGTTTTGCCCTTCGCCCGAAATGCGTTCTTCGAGAGAAAAACGGTAAAATGTCAGCGGCGACTCTAACGTAAATCGCCAATCTTTTTTACGATATTCTGATTTTAGTTTGGCGTAAATGCTGGTTTGCAACCACGATAAATCGTTGCTAAAATCGAGTCCGATTTCCTCTGAATTTTCACCCGAAACCTTCGTTAATTCAGACGTAAGTTGCTGCCGCTGCACCGTAAAACCGAGTGTTGGTGAAAGCACCACGCCTTTGTAATTGCGGGTTAAACTTACGGTATTATTGGTCTGAAATATATTTACGTTTAAACCTTGCCGCAACTCATTGAACGCTTGTCCATCGTTTAATAAAGTCTCAAATTGCCCGGGCGAAACGGAAAGCGACTGCGGCGTTTGGTTAAAATTTACGAAAGAACGTAACGTAAGTAGTTGCTTTCCGACGGTAAAAATGTTCTTTAACTTATTTGAAATTGAGAAGTACGGATTGTTCAGTTCCTGCGTAAGTGCTTCACCGTTTCGGGTTAGATTCCCTCGCTGTCCGTCCCAAAAACCACGAAATTTCAGTTCGTTGTCAAAGTATTTTTTAGGGTCATTTTTTTGGAGGGAAAGCGTTGTTTCCAGCGAGTTGAAATACAGCTGGTTGTACTTGTTTTCCACAATTCCGATGGTGTCAAGCGGCGTGTAAAAAAGCGTAGTTGTGCTTCCGGCTTGTTGCTGATAATCATTTGTATAAGAAGCATTTAACCGAATTTCGTAGTCGTTCTTTAGTTTCTTTAACTGATTTATTGAAGCCAAGTGAGCGTTATTGTCCAGCCAGCGGTTATCCGCAAACGGCGGCGGGGCGAGTTGCTGAATACGAAGCCAATCGTTTTTATCGTCGTCGTTTTCAAAATTGTTCATAATGTCCTGAATCGTCAGGACTTTCGTCTGCTTGGCAATATTATTCCCAACATTATTTGCCTGATACGAACCGATAAATTGGTTCTTTTTGGTGAACAACATCGGCGTTACGTTCGCTTCCCACAAAAGCGGCGAAGCCCCGACCCCCAGATTTGCCGTTCCGGTAACCGTTACTTTGTTTTTGAGTTGAATATTGATAGCGGCATTCTCCGAAAATTCGAGGCTATCGAGCATTTTAATCGGTTGGTGATTTTCCACAATTTGCACACCCGAAACCGCATCGACGGGCAGGTTTTCGTTCGCTAAATTGTACCGACCGCCGAGTAAGTCTAAGCCTTCGATATAGTATTTATTGATTGGTTTGCCCTGATACAAAATCCTGCCCGTGGGTTCAACTTCGATGCCCGGTAATTTTCTAATAATATCAATAATTGCCCGGTCGTTCGCATCTTTAAACTCGCCAACGTTAAACGTCAGCGTGTCACCTCTGCGAGTAACCGGATCGGGTTTCACGATAACTTCTTTGAGGTCAATATTTTGTTCAGAAACCTTAAAATTGTTCTGCTGCGTAGCGTTTCCCACGATTTCCTTCTGCGGAGCGAAACCCAAGGCGTACAAGTTTAGTTGGAGCGAATCTACGGAAGAGGTAAACTCAATCTTGTAATTTCCTGCATTATCGGTAATCGAAAACGCCAAAATATTGGCGGCGTTAGGTTGCGAAAGCGTTACGTTCACTCCCCGCACGGCTTTGCCGTTACCGTCCGTTACTTTGCCGCTGAAAATGGTTTGGGCGAGGGTGAGTTGGGAGGTGAAAACGAACAGAATTAGTAGATAGTTTTTCATAGGAAATGATTATGCATTTGACCTTGGGCACTATGACTGCAGGTGTCAGTTCGAGCGGATCGGGCTGCCGGAGCAGTCGAGAACCTTTACGATGATGTTCTCGACTCCGCTCGAACTGACAGTAACACACAGATAATCAGATAATTAAACCCTGTAATGATTTCAACTTCTCTGCAAAATTTTCAACCCAAATTCACTCCAGTTCAATTGAGTTATTGCGTTTGCTTTGGTTCTTTTTCACGAGGTTGTTCATTTCTTTCTGTGACATTTCCCGACCGTCTTTAGATTTCATGGTGATAGATCCGCCGCTGGCGTTTATCATCTTGAAAGGGTTTTCGGAGAAGTCTTCTTTCATGTTCGTAAATTTCTCTTTGCTGACGTTCAGCAGTTTCTTTTCGCTTATCTCGATTTCACCCGAAGTGGCTTTTTCTAAACCCGCCAACGTGAAGTGATAATGGTTTTCGGCGTCCTGCATGTCAACAATCAAGCCTGGCAAGCCGCTGAACTTGTATGGACCGTCTTGAATCGGAATTTGAAAGGTAAACCACGCTTCGTACTCTCTGCCGCCGTAAGTGGTGGTTGCTTTTTGACACGGATAGCCCACTTTCGTGGCGGTTTCATTGGTGATATTCCACTTTATGGAATTTAGCGGCTCAGTGTAGGCAAGTTTATCCATGAATACTTTTTCCTGAAAAACGATTTCCTGCGAATTACTCCGCTTTATGATTTCGTAAGAAAATACCGATTTAGGAGCAGATTGAATTGCCGCCATCATGCGTGTCACATCAGGGTTATCACCCTTAAAGGATGTCATAATAGAGTCACGAAGGTAGGCGTTTTGGCTAAAAAAAAATGAGGTAGAATCTCCAACGAGTAGCACCATTTTTTCTTGCTTCAATTCCACAGTATCTAAACTAGGTTGAAAAGTAAGCTCATAGGTAATACGGTAATTGAGGTTATCCAGCACCGTTTTTACGTCTGGTGCGGAGCTTCCACCACCTTTAACAATATTAATAGATTGGGCGGAGATATTTGAGAACAGAAAACTTAGAAGTAAGGCAGAGTATAACCTTTTCATAAAATGGTAACGATTAGGTTTTCAATCTCCAAACATAACTAAAGTATTAGTTGAATACTTGATATGTAACCGTTAAATTTTATTAAAAGTGATTTTTAATATTCTTCAATTATTATTGAATTTCTTATAACGCCACGCCAAGGGTTTATCTTAGGAGCGTTTTCGCTAACAACTATTGCACCCGTTCCCTCCATAAAAGCATCGGGGTTATCAAAATAATCTTTCTTTGATCTTAGAGTATGTTTTGGATTTATAGTTTATTGACAATAAACGAGATAAAGGCTATTTGTAACATCGCTTCTGCCGATAATATTGTTTTTTCTACATCCCGGAACAACCTTC
>Ga0222647_1000033_pt1 | contig 66884 bp, 62 predicted proteins | sample AntAcemetagen333_FD_179864 | JGI IMG/M metagenome (GOLD analysis project Ga0222647, IMG submission 179864) | Saline water microbial communities from Ace Lake, Antarctica - #333 | ecosystem: Environmental > Aquatic > Non-marine Saline and Alkaline > Saline | place: Antarctica: Ace Lake...
AATACCTTCCCACTGAGAATCAGAGAATTCAGAGAAACTTGTTTTCATTACCTTATGTTTTAGTCGATAACAAGGTAGCTGGTTCTTACTTTAATGCAAAATGTTTAAATTCCAAAACACACTCTAACATAAAATTTTATATTTTTGTCATAGCTCATTATCTATAAAACAGTAAAAATGCTCTCCGATCAGTTAATTATTTTAGGCATCCGTATTGGTGGAATTCGTGAAAACGAGGCCATTCAGGCCATCTACGATAACTTCGGTTTCACGCTGCAGAAATTTATTGCTCTGAAGCAAGAAAAGGTCAACGCATCCATTATTTGGGAAGCAGTAGAGTGCTTCATAAACGGAGTGAAAAATAATCTTATTGTGCCGTCGCTGGAAGATGGAAAAGGAGTGGAGTTTTATCTGAATAGAATTGGGCAGAAAATGAAATATCCGGAAAAACTGGCTATCCCTGAAATTGAAAATCTCTTTGATGATACAATAGTTTGGGATTATTATCTCAGCATCCTTCAAGATACCGAAGGGGTTGACAGTAAGTTGCTTACTCAAACTTTTGGGAGGGGGACACCAGTTGAAGAATTAGCTGAAAAACTTGTTGCTAAAGGCAAATACATTTCAGTTGAAACTGTTACTTCTGAAAAGTATAAGCAACTAGCAGACATACTCCCGAATCTTTAATAGGTCCCTTTTTAGGCTACTTTTTATCGAAAGTTGCGGTTATTATTCCAGAAGCGTCTTCGATAACGAATGTGAATTTCTTGTTTCCGTCAAATTTGTACGTTCCTTTATACAAGAATCCGCCATCGTCTAGGCTGAAGGTCCCATCGTCTAATATGGTATAAGTGCCAGACTGAGCTGCCGGGAAAAACTGAAAAGATTGTCCGTCTTCACTCACACAACTGACTGGGAAGCTAGTCACGTAAGCTCCTCCAGAGAAAGTTATTCGGTTTTCACCAATGCAGGGAAATAGTTTCTTGACTTCAGCAATAAAGTCCACTTCCTGCATAGAACCAGGATTCACCGCTACAAAGTTGGTTAACTCCCAAGTCCCTTTTAATCTAGTTTCTGGAGATTCTTCCGTTTTATCACACGATGTAAACAAGGAGATAGCCAACAGGCAAAAAAAACTATTTCTGAGTAATACTTTCAAATTGATAAATTACTTTGATTTAATAACAACCGCTCCTAAAGGTGGTAAATTTAATACAACAGATTGTGCCTGACTGTGTGATTCAATTGCCTCAGTTTTTATACTTTGATTTATCATTCCGGTACCCCAATAACGTGAATCATCGCTGTTGAAAATTTCTACGTAAGCTTCCGTTTTTGGTACACCCACGCGGTAGTTTGAACAAGGTACAGGAGTGAGGTTCAAAAGTATAAATACATCATCTGATTCATTAAACCCGCGTCTTGTGTAAAATAGAACGCAATTTTCGGTGTCGGCAGTATCTAACCATTCGAAACCTTCTGGACTAAATTGTTTGTCAAAGAGAGCAGGTTCGGATTTATAGAGTTTATTCAAGTCAGCTACAAGATGACTCATGCCTTTATTAGATTCGTTTTCTAATAAGTGCCAATCTAGGCTCGTCTTGAAATTCCATTCGGCACGTTGACCGAATTCTCCACCCATAAACAACAACTTTGTGCCGGGATGAGTAAACATATACGCAAAGAGTAACCTTAAGTTGGCAAATTGTTGCCATTCGTCTCCAGGCATTTTGTCTAAAAGGGATCCTTTCCCGTAAACTACTTCATCGTGCGAAAGTGGCAACATAAAGTTTTCAGTGAAACTGTAAACAATGCTGAAGGTTAGGGAATCCTGATGCCACTTACGGTACATCGGGTTACGTTGGAAATAGGCGAGGGTATCGTTCATCCAGCCCATCATCCATTTCATTCCGAAACCAAGCCCACCCGTATATACCGGACGGGAAACTCCCGAAAACGCCGTAGATTCTTCGGCAATGGTTTGAGTATCGGGAAATGATTTGTAAATCTCTTCGTTTAATTCTTTGAGCAACGATATTACTTCTAAATTCTCTCTGCCGCCAAAAACGTTTGGAATCCATTCGCCGTCATTACGTGAGTAGTCGCGGTACAACATAGACGCCACTGCATCTACCCGAAGGCCATCAGCGTGGTAACGGTCAAGCCAGAAAAGAGCATTACTCATTAGGAACGACCGTACTTCAAAACGTCCGTAATTGAAAATATAGCTTTTCCAATCGGGGTGATAGCCCTGACGAGGATCTTCGTGTTCATAGAGTGATGTGCCGTCAAAGCGATAGAGACCGTGAGCATCACTTGGATAATGCGACGGAACCCAGTCTAACAGAACACCAATATCATTTTTGTGCAATTCTTCTATCAGGTGCATTAAATCTTGCGGCGAACCATAGCGGCTACTTGCAGCGAAGTATCCGGTTATCTGATAGCCCCATGATGGCTCGTAAGGGTGTTGCATTATGGGCATAAACTCCACGTGAGTGAAGCCCATCTCTTTTACATAAGGTACTAAAGTCTTCGCTACTTCGCGGTAGCTTAATCGTCGTTCTGGATTTGACGGATCACGTTGCCAAGAGCCTAAATGTACTTCGTAAACAGACATTGGGGCGGAAAGAGCATTATGCTTTTTTCGCTTGTTCATCCATTCTTTATCTTCCCACTCGTACCACGTATCCCAAATAATGGATGCGGTCTTGGGTGATTCTTCCCAACGGGTAGCGAAAGGATCTCCTTTCTCAAGTTCTTCGTTAGTGCTGCTATTAACTATGAAATATTTATATACTTCTCCGTTTCCAATATTCGGAATCCATCCTTCCCAAATTCCAGAACCATCCCAGCGTAACATTAAAGCGTGAGAACCTTTATCCCAACTGTTGAAATCTCCAACAACGGCTAAATAAGAAGCATTAGGAGCCCAAACGGAAAAATAAGTTCCAATAACTCCTTGATTTTCTACTACGTGCGAACCCATCTTTTCGTACAAACGGTAATGCTTGCCCGAACGAAACAACTCAATATCGAAATCTGTAAGAAGACTGAAGGACTCCACATTTTCAAATTCCGGAGTCGAAATATGTACTTCTTTGACGACGTCGGCTTTCTTGGTCGTTTTTTTAATAGTAGTTTTCTTCGCCATGTATTGAGGGTGTTTTGTCTGAGTTTCAAAAATACTAAATACTGACGTAGAACCAACGTATAGCATAGAAAGTATTCGGGCACAAAAAAAACTCTCTGGTTTATCAGAGAGTTTTTTTAAAAAATAATTTTGGAAAATTAACTCGTACCGCCAATCTTCAAACGCTGTCCAACTTTTACGGTGTTACTTCGCATATTGTTGAGACGTTTAATGTCATTTATAGAAATGTTTGAATAACGTTGAGAGATACTCCACAAAGTATCTCCATTCCGAACAGTGTAATACTTTGAGGGCGTTGAGATTTTTGAAGGGCTATTCCTAGCGATAACCGCGTTTCCTTCAGTATTTACGTATTGAGTTTCTTTAACGTACATTTTTAGACGCTGACCTACTAAAATCTTTGACGAACGCAGGTTATTCCAACGTTTTACATCTTTAATGTAAACGTTATATCTATCTGCTATCGTCGACAGGTTTTCTCCGCGGCGTACTTTGTGGTATTTCGTTACTGTCTTTGTAACTGCCCGGGTACTACCTGATGATGACTTTGTTGGCAAATCCTCAATAACGTTTACCGGCTTTGCGGCACTTCCGTTAGATTTATTACTCGTTACAGCTGCTACTGGCTCGGCGTTTGCTAATGTTGTTTCTGCGAGTGATGTGTTATTATTACCAAGGTAAGATTGTACAGATGCTTCGGCAAGAATGTTTACGTGGTTTAACGTGAAATAATCGTACCCCTTTAAAGGCAAACGTATCTCAAGGTTACGGGTATGGGGCGGTAACTTATCTAATTTAATGTGTGGATTTAGTAATTGAATCTGGTTATAATCTACAAAAGTCAGCTCGGCAAATTTTTGCAAATCTAGGTAGCCGTTTATCTTAATCGGTCGACTTGCAATTGGATAAAGAATATTTTCTGCGAAGATATTATGATCTGCGGAGTAGTTCATCATATACGCAATAGCGGTCCATTGTGGTACGTAAGTACGGGTGTCACGCGGGATGAAATTGTGAATTTCCCAGTAATCCGTTCTCCCCGACCTACGTAATGCCCGGCGAATTGTGCCTGGACCAGAATTGTAAGCGGCTAAAGCTAGCTCCCAATCGTGAAACATTCCGTAAAGTGTCCGCAAGTAACGACAAGCTGCATCCGTCGATTTTTCAATGTGCATTCGTTCGTCAACGTAATCATTTATAACGAGACCTTGCTCACGTCCGGTTGGCGACATAAATTGCCACAAGCCAACTGCCTTTGACCTCGAAACTGCTTTCGGGTTGAGGCCTGATTCAATCAGAGCAAGGTATTTTAATTCATCAGGCATATTATATTTTGCCAGATATTTTTCAAATACCGGAAAGTAGAAATCTTTCTTTTCGAGCATCTCTTTCGTGAAACTCGGACGGCGACGCATGAAAAAATCAATGAACTGAGAAGTAGTATTATTGTAAGTCATGGGCATGACTCCTTCAATTAACTTTAGACGCCCCTGAAGAATGGCAGATTCTGTTGGAATAATATTGTAAGCTTTTCCGTCTCGCTCGTCAACCACAACCACTGTATTAAGCGTGACAATGGGCGGATTTGCAGATCGTAAATTCCCAATTTTCTGCGTGTTTGGCTGCCTATCTACTGATACGTCAATCTTGGTATTCGTTTGAGGAAGAAGTAATGCTTCGTCAGGAATAATTGTTTGGGCGTACGAAACAGAAATCGAGCATAATACTCCTACACATAGCGAACTGAATCGCCTCATCTTAGTTTTGGTCATAAATAAGTAGTAGATTTTGTCTTCTGAACATAGTCAGAAGTGCGGTTTTTATTAGAAAAGCGTTCCCCAAAAATATATTGCTTTTCTAACTATTTCAAGTGTTTGCAATTTTTAAACGATGAAAGACTAAAATCTTTATACTTTGTTCAACATTTCGGCAAATTTCAACAACTTATGTTCTTCAAATTCCTTGCCAAGAATTTGAAACCCGATCGGTAAACCATTTTTGTCGGTCCCGTTTGGTATTGAAATAGCCGGATATCCGATTACATTTGCTTGAACTGTATATATATCGGCTAAGTACATTTGAATTGGGTCTTTGGTTTTGTTTCCAATTTTGAATGCGGTAGATGGCGTAGTAGGAGAGATGATAAAATCGTAGTCTTCGAGTAGTTCATCAGTAGCATTTTTGATCAGTTGGCGTACCCGTTGAGCTTTCGTATAATAAGCATCGTAGTAGTCGGCACTCAATACAAAAGTACCTACCATAATGCGTCTTTTTACTTCGCTTCCAAAGCCATCACTGCGGCTTTTCTTGTAAAGTTGTTCAAGACTTTTTACTCCTTCTGCTCGGTATCCGTACCGAACGCCGTCGTAGCGGGAAAGGTTTGAACTGGCTTCTGCGGTAGTTAATATATAATACGTTGGTAATAAGTATTTTAAAAGAGGAAAGTCAACGGACTCTACGGTATGTCCGGCTGATTTTAACGTGTCTATTTTCTCAAGCGTTTTTGCTTTTACTTCGGCATCAAGACCTTCGCTTTCGAGAGCTTCTTTGAAATACCCAATGCGGAAGTTTGCTGGATTGTCGTCGAGATTTTCGCTGTATTTCTCAACTTTTTTTGTGGAAACTGTACTATCAAAGTCATCGGCTCCCGCCATTACTTCTAATAATAACGCTGCGTCTTTTACTGTATTTGTAATCGGTCCGATGCAATCAAACGAAGAAGCGTAAGCTGCTAGTCCCCAACGGGAAATACGCCCGTAGGACGGCTTAAATCCCACAACTCCACAAAAAGCGGCGGGCTGTCGCACCGAACCTCCAGTGTCAGAACCGATGGAGGCGTGACACATTCCGGACTGAACTGCTACGGCACTCGCACCAGAGGAGCCTCCCGGAACACGTTCTGTGTCGGCAAAGTTTCGGGTTACTCCAAACGCAGAATTTTCGTTAGAAGAACCCATCGCGAATTCATCACAATTTTGTCTTCCAATAATAATGGCATCTTCGTCGAGCAATCGTTGAATAGCCGTGGCGGTAAATTGAGATTTGAAACCATTCAGAATTTTACTTGATGCCTGCAAGCCGTGGTCACGGTAAGCAAGTACATCTTTGATTCCGATAACCATTCCGGCAAGTTTACCCGCCGTTCCGTCTTTGATTTTTTTGTCAACTTCTTCCGCACGGTTTTTTGCTTCGTCGGCGTAAATTTCCAGAAATACGTTAAGCGTTGGATTGAGTTCTTCAATACGATTAAGGAAGTGATTAACGGTGGCAATGCAGGTAGCATCGCCGTTTTGAATGTTCTTTGAAAACTGCTCAAATGAGGTGGTACTTTCCATCAAAAATTTCAGTGGGTACAAAATAAAAAAAGCAACAGCCGTCAGTATGGTAGTTTAACGGTTGTTGCTAATATGATACATAAAAAAGATTCTTAATCTTCTTTGGCTGCTTTTTCGATGTTGTCTTTCACATCTTTAGTAGCGTCTTTGAATTCTTTGATTCCTTTTCCTAAGCCTTTAGCGAGTTCAGGGAGTTTTTTCGCCCCGAACAACAATAAAACGATGAATAAAATTAGGAATATTTCGCCGCCACCTAAGTTGGGAAGGAATAGTAAGGTTGCTAATGTTGTCATGTCTTTCTGTTTGAGATATATGCTACAAATTTATAAATTAATCAGGAGAAAATCGAAAGATGTTCACTTTTTGTTGCTGACGCAATTGACATATTTCTACAAGTAGAAAACTCTCAAAAAGGAAACTTATTTTATTAGTTGTTTAAATCTTTATTCATTTCCCAAAGTTGAAATTTCTCCAACTCGTCTCCTACTTTACTGATAACGAATGTAAGAAGAGCTAAATCATCGGCGAAACCAAGCATTGGTATAAAATCAGGTATAAAATCAAGGGGCGAAATGAAATAAACTAACGCCGCCACTACCGAAATAATGCTGCCTTTTGAAACGTCACGGTATTCACCTGAAGCATAATTCTTAATCAAACCGGCAATGGAGGTCAGTTTGGCTCTGATATTACTCAGAGTATCGCTGCCGCCTTTGCTACCGTTATTCGCTTTAGTAAATACATTTTTTAGTAATTTTAATAAACCCGATGGGTTCTGAAGTATTTTTCCTGCTTTCCCCTGAGAGCGTTTATAAAAGGTAGAAGTTAATATTTGTTCGATTAGACTGGAGTTCTTAGTACTCATTAAATATAAAAATTTACTGGTGGTTACTACATTAACAAAAATGACACTAAAAAAGTATCGTTTGAGCTTTAAAACATAAAAATACAGTTCCGTCGATTCGCTTTTGTAGATTTTGTAGGATAATTTTGGCTTTATTAACAAAAAAAACAAAAACAACTCACATATGAAAGTTACAGTTATTGGTGCCGGTGCCGTTGGGGCAACCGCAGCTGACAATATTGCTCGTAAAGAAATTGCTGATGAAGTAGTACTTTTAGATATTAAAGAAGGTTACGCGGAAGGCAAAGCCATGGATTTAAACCAAACTGCTTCGATTGAAGGATTTGATACGAGAATCATTGGTTCGACGAATGATTATGATAAAACTGCAAAATCAGATGTGATTGTTGTTACTTCGGGAATTCCACGTAAGCCGGGAATGAGCCGCGAAGAGTTAATTGGTATCAACGCTGGAATTGTCCGTACGGTAGTTTCAAATGCATTGGATGCTTCCCCAAAGGCGATTATCTTAATCGTTTCAAATCCGATGGATACTATGACGTACCTGACGTATCAAATTGCTAAAGAACGCGGAATCAATAAAAGACGTATTTTAGGAATGGGCGGAGCACTTGATTCTTCTCGTTTTCGTTACCGTTTGAGTGAGGCAATGGGTTATTCACAGAACGATATTAATGGAATGGTTATCGGTGGTCATGGTGATACGACGATGATTCCACTCACTCGTCTTGCTACTTGGAATGGTATTCCAGTAAGCCGCTTTATTAAATCAGACGACTTGCAGGAAGTTGCTGCTAAAACAATGGTGGGCGGTGCTACTTTAACAGGTTTGCTCGGAACTTCCGCTTGGTACGCTCCTGGAGCGGCGATTGGTCAGGTGGTTGAATCAATCTTGCGTGATGAGAAGAAGATAATCCCTTCGTGTGTTTTCCTAAACGGCGAGTACGGTGAGAAGGATATTTGCATCGGTGTGCCAGTAGTTATCGGGCGTAGCGGTTGGGAGAAAATTATCAACCTCCGTTTGAGTAACGATGAGAAAGAAGCTTTCAAAGCATCTGCTGAAGCGGTTCGGACGATGAACAAAGCAATTATGTAATTGTAGGAGAGTAGGGGCGTAAAACCTTACGCTTCTATCTCCTATTATATCCTTTACTTCACAGCCGTCACTGTGTATCCTGCTTTGCGTAATAAGTTGATTACGCCTTTCTCGCCGCCTAAATGTCCGGCACCCACGGCGAAGAATGTAGACTTCTCTTTCGTAAAATCAGCCATTTTTGCAATCCAGTTTTCGTTGCGGTTATTTAGCAAAATGTCCGTGTATTGGTCGTAACTGCTGTCATCTTCGGCAATCATTTTGGCAATTGCGTCAATATCTTCGGTCTTGTAAGTAGCTACCAATTTATCAAACTCAGCCTTTGAATTATCTATGTCCTGAATTGCTTTCACTAAATCGTCAGCTTGTTTTTGGTACGGAATTTCGTCAAAAACTCTCATTTGATCGGCTACGGTTTCTAAACCAAGGATTTCTTTGTTTTCGTCTTTACCAAGTTTTACAAAATCCATTTCAAAGGATTGAACAGGGCAACCCAAAATTTTAGGGTAAAGCATAGATGTCAACGCAAAAGGTTTCACTTTGTCTAGCATCTGAAAGGGCATTTTGAGTGAATCTATGAAGTAATTGCCTACCTCGTCATAATCTCCTTTGGAAAGTAAGTCTTTCAGGCTTCTGCCGTCCTTCATGAACATTTGTTGCTGCATCTGTACCATCATTTGTGGATCATCCATGTCGAGTTCTAAAACTACTTGTTCGGTGGTAGTGAACTTCTGTTTTACAACTTCAGACATTATATAGTCTTCAGCACACATGATATGAAACGTTCCGAAAACGTAGGAGGACTTTGTTAACCCATTGCCCGAAATTTCGTACAAAAGACCTTTATTTTGTTGGGAAAACGCCGTTGACATTGTTAATAATAGAGCGAAAGTCTTAAATAAGTTCTTCATAAAAATATTTTGGTAAATGTTTCTTCTGTTGATTCAAAAGTAGGGTGGAAGTAACAACGAAAACGAATTAAGTTGACGAATCCAATTCAGAAATTGACAGATAGTTTATAAAGGTTGACAATTTACCTATAAATTTAAAGCTTCTAAATATTTGCTGGTAAATGGTTTACATTATCTGACTCCTTAGCGGGTCAAATAAAATAATGCAGACTAAATTTACGCAGTTACTTATCTTTTCAAAAGCCTCTTTTACCCCTAGCTAACTTACTGCACTTTATGGCGGTGTTGACTGTGATTTTGGGCATTGTATTATTCGGAATTGTGGGAGAAAATAGTATCCTTGAATCAGGTATAGTATTTCCTTATTTTGTCAACACATATTCACCCACGGGCGTGAGGGATATTGTACTTTGCTGATGAGTATTGTAAATTATACGTTCCAGGCAGTTTAGGTTTGACTCATTATGCGGTTGCCTCGCTATTTTTACTGGTCACTTTGCCTGTAATATTTCACTAAAACTTAATCGTTAAACCCCATCATTTTTGCCCAATAAATTTTACACCAAATCTGAATTTTATCTTCGTTGGTGTATGGGTAAGCGAATGACTTCCGCGAGATGATACTGCTAAAAAGTCTGCCAGCTTTATTTGGTTGTTGTTGGGCAAAAGCGGCTGAACTTAGGAAACGTGATGCATCAGTGTAATAACCAGGTAATCTGCCGAACGAAATAATATTGTCAAAGTGAGCTATTGCTGCTAAATTGTTTCCTTCTTTAAGTACTTGCACGCCTTCGTCGTAAATCTCTAAGTACACTTGTTGAGTTGAATCCAAGGTGACGCTCTGAGCGGTGAGTAATGGGTTGCCTTCTCGAACAATGAGTGGAGCTTTAGCGAAGTAGACAAATAGCGTTCCAACAATCAAAATTAGTCCAAGAACCGACAGAATAATGGGTAGGGTCCTTCCTTGTTGGTTTGAAGGCTCTTCATATTCGTATGCTTCTTCCTCGGCTAGTTCTGTCTTTAAAGTGGTTTTGGTCGTGATTCTTTGGGTTAGTCTGGTTTCTTGCAAAGCCAGTTTTTGGTCAGGAGTTGTTGGTTCTCCGATAATACTATTAACTTCTGGGGTAAGTAAAGTTGCCTTTTCCACAAACCCTTCTTCACCGTCTGTGAATACCTTTATCCACTCGCTTGTTTTGGCATTATGAATGGTCATAATTTTGGACCTCGTAAGGTTTCGTTCGGTTATTTTACGCAATAGTTGCATACTAACCACCACTTCTTTGAGCGAGACATCGGATGAAATTTCCGCCTCAAATTTTTTGCGTTCTGATTCAGATAGTCGTCTGGCTAGGTAGGCTTCTATCTTTTCGTAGGTTACTGGATTCATTTTGCACGAGTAGGTTTAGGTGAGTAGTTTCAAACTTCACTTTCAATGGTATATTCATCTTCTTTTTTGATATTGTTTCGTACGAGCAGTTCCCCAATAAAGCCACCGACAAATAATTGCACGCCGATTAAAATGGCAACTAACGCCAGAAAAAACAGTGGGTTGTCTGTTACGTTGCGGTAAGCAACTTTTGTCCACACATTGTAAAGTTTTTCTGCAATCAGAAAAAACGTTATCAACGAACCCACAAAAAATGATAGTACGCCCAATGCCCCGAATAAGTGCATGGGGCGTCGACCGAATTTATTGACGAATGAGATTGTCAAAACGTCTAAAAATCCATTAATAAAACGGTCGAGACCAAATTTAGTAGTACCGTACTTTCGGGGTTGATGTTGTACTTCCCGTTCGCCAATTTTTGTAAAACCGTTCCACTTTGCCACGTACGGAATAAAGCGGTGCATTTCTCCGTAAATGACCAGACTCTTTGCCACCCGAGAACTATATGCTTTTAACCCACAGTTGAAGTCATGGAGTTTAATTCCTGATAATGAGCGTAGTACGGCATTGTAAAGTTTAGTAGGAAGAGTTTTAGACAGCGGGTCGTAGCGTTTCTTTTTCCAGCCCGAAACCATATCAAAGCCTTCTTCTTTTATCATTTTATACAGTCCTGGTATTTCGTCGGGGCTATCCTGAAGGTCAGAATCCATGGTAATGATTACGTCACCATTTGCAGCGTTAAAACCGGTTTGTAGGGCGGCAGTTTTGCCGTAATTTCTTACAAATCGGAAGCCCCGTACGTTTGAATCTAATTCTTTCAAATCAGTTATTACCCGCCAGGAATTATCTTTGCTGCCGTCATCAATAAACAAGATTTCGTAGGTATAATGGTGTTCGTCCATCACACGTTTTATCCAAGCGTGGAGTTCGGGTAAGGATTCGTCTTCGTTGTAAAGCGGAATCACCACCGATATTTGTATATCTTTCATCTGTAGCACGTTAGATTTATTTTCTGCCAAAATCTGCTGGATTCTCACCCCAGTTTTTGGTTTCCCATTTCAGAACTCTGTTGGGGTAGGTGTTAGCTTTCAGCCAATCTTCTGCCCGTTTTATTAATTCAAAAACTTCTTTATTATTTTCTGTTTTGGCTAGTTTCGTATTCGCCAATTTACGGTTTACCCAACTCATTGCCGTTCGGGAATCAGTATAAACAGGCAATTGTGAAGTATGCTTTTTTAGCAATGCTAATGCGTGAACTATCGCCAGAAATTCGCCAATATTATTAGTTGCTCCGGCGAAAGGTCCCTTATGAAACAACCTTTCTTTCGTCGAAAAATTAAAGCCCTGATATTCCATATCTTTGTTCTTCGAATTCCAGGCGGCATCTACGACGATGGACTGAATTATTGGTGGTGATGCGTTGGGATTGGGCTTATTCGGTAGCTTTTTTTCCAAAACTACTGCTTCAAAGTACGACTTGGCAAAAGCCGTTTCTGCTTCCGTTTTTGATTCGTAAGATTTGTACTTGGCTCCTTCTACATTGAATACTTGTTTTTTACACGTATCCCAATCACCGAATATCCCCGTTTGTTTGCCTTCCCAAACTACGTAAAATTTTCTCTTTTTTTTCTTCGACATGAACGTGGGCCCACAATTTTAATGGCTGTTAGTATTTGTTTTAAATAACCATTTATCTATCCCTAATTCTTACCTATTACAATTCTAATATCTGTTCTGTATCAACCTGATAAATCAATTGGAACTCGGTAGCTAACTCGGTGGTGGTGATTTTTGAAACGTCGAGGTTCACATCATCTACGTACCTTTTTACCACGTGAGCTGTTTGTTGAATGCAACGTTTGATAAATTCGTGCTTTCCCTGACCTACGGAAATACCAAATTCAAGGATATTAGGTTTGGACATTAAATTCAACGGAATGCGATACATCGAACCATTCCTTGCTACACAAATCGGAATTGGATAGTAATCAGCTGATGCGGCGTACTCGGCGTACTTTTGCTGTGCGTGCAGGTATTCGTCGTCGTTTTCCCCGAAAAGAACCGCCACTTTTTTGCGTGGACGGTCAAGCTCTTCCTGAAGCAGCGTATCTATTTTGTTCAGTAACTCCCGTGAATGAAATGTGTTCTTTCCAGAACGGATTCTGTCCCAAACCGATTGTCGCACCAAGTAACTTATCGAGTTAGTTACGTTTAGTCCAATCTCCGCCATTTGCTTAAATATTAATGAGGTAGGAGACATTCCCGGAAGTGAATTGGGATCATGTAAAATAACCTGATTATCTGGCGTAAGAAAACCATCAATCCGGCAAATTACTCCCATATTGAGCTGGTTGAATGCCTTTAATACCTGTTCTTCAATCTTTAATAAGTTATCGATCGAAGTATCTACTGGAATGTTTTTCTTCGTTGTGTTGGTTTCGTATTTAGCCTTAAAGTCATAGGCTTCTTGCTCGGCGGTTATCTCGGTCGGAGGTAAAGCGAAAGCCGTTCCAGTGTCGTCTTGTATTACACCGCAGGAAAACTCCTGACCGGTGGTAAATTCTTCGATTAATACCTCATACTCCGAGTGCACGGAGGTTACGAGTACTTCATCGTAAGAAAATAACAGTGCATCCAACTCTTCGATTAGCTCGGCGGGGTGGGCAATGTACTTCCCGTGTACGCTTACTGGCATGCTTATACCGTCCTCGAGGCTGGAAATCTTGTCAACGTAATTTTTCTTTTGTCTCGTAGAAAGGTTATCCCATTCTCTTTTAGTGATTTCAACCTCAAAGAAGCACCTATTCATCGAACGAATGAACTCGTCGAGGCTGCGTTTTCGCACAATTGCGACTCCGATGGAAGAACCTTGATGCGGTGATTTTACAACAAACGGAAACCCAATGGTATTGATAATATCCATGAACATTCGGGAGCGGTCGGCGGCGTGCCATTCTTCGGAAGAAATAGTCTTCATTTTTTTGCTTTGCCCCGTTGCTAACGCAAGTAGTTTATTCTGAACGGGTTTGTCCACTCCCAACGCCGATCCCAAAATACCGGGTCCTAGGTACGGAATACCGAACCATTCCAGCAAACCTTGAATACTTCCGTCTTCGGCGTGCGGACCGTGCAATACTAAGAAGGCAAAGTCAATGTGCTCGCTCAGGTTTTCTGGCTTTATTTGCTTCCCGATTTTGTAAATGAGTTTGTAAAGTTGCGTTTCACTCAATTTTCCGAGCTGTTCTACATACACTCTAAAACCTCGGTTTAGGTTCTTAGAAGGGTAAAAAGTACGGATTGATTCTTCGTAGAGGAGTTCGGGATTGATTAAAATGAAGTTTCCGAGGCTATCCACAAAAATGGGAACCGGCTCAAATATGGCCTTATTAATGTGGTCTAAAGCGGTACGTCCGCCACGAAAAGAGATTTCGCGTTCACGGGATTGACCGCCAAAAAATATTCCGACTCTGATTTTATTGGTCATGAATGGTACAGGTAGATTGGGTAAGCGTTAGACGACACCGCAAATTAACAAAAAAGCTACTCGCAATTGCAAGGAGCTCAGATATTTGGGATAAATTTCGCTCGAAATCTTAAAATATTACTTGGCAGGTTAGTTCATTAATGCGGGGTTTACTACGGAGACAATGGGGGTTGTATTTGTAAAGAAAGAATTTTGGATGGCGTTCGCCCATAAGCCCAAATACTTCTCCAGCCCTAATGTACCTACGAAATGCCCTCGGTCTGTGCCGTAGCTATCGTCTCGCCAAGAACCGTGCGTGGTGGGGTCTCGGAGGTCAATACCCATATAAATATCTGGGTCATTATTTATTATATTCACTAACTGATTGTTGATAGCCGAAAAGTTAGCATCTTCCATACCGAGTAAATGCCAAGTTGGGAGAATTGCCCGCCGCCACGGTTCTGATGTGATCGATGACGTGATTGAAGTTACTCGTAAAGTCAACTGGCTCGTTGTGGTTGCCCACGTGATCATTTACACCGTGGGCGGCGAAAACGCCCCGCAATCCTGTCACGGGTACGTATTGCTCAAAAGTAGCTTTTACGCTTTTGAAAGGAAACCCGTTATTTTGCCAAACTCCGTCACCAAACCAAGTGTAGCCAAACGGCTCACCTTTGATATTTTTAGCGTTTTGATAAATGTTTGAGCCACCAAAAGCGGCAGAATAAATCAAAACGGGAACTTGTAGACGATTAACGAGCGTATCTGCCAAGCTACTAAATATCCAAGATTCTTCGGCAAACGGACCAACTTGTCCTTCGTCCAAATGTTTGAACGTTACTGGTAACTCACTGATGTTCTGGAAAAAACTATTGCTTGGGTAATCTGGGTTGTTACGTACCGTCGGGATTGTTCTGGATCTCAGGTCACGGGCATTTGTACCAATACTTCCGGTCATGAAGCTATGACCCCATGCCATCAATACTTCACCCACGCCCACACGGCTGACTGAGGATAAATGAGCGTTGGTAGTCACAAGCGAGCCGTTGTTGTATAATTCGGTTGCCGCTAGCATATAATCACCGCCAATAAGTTGAATTGCACCTTCAAAAATGCCGTTCGTGACCTTTAAGTTTTTGGACTTGGTTGCCCCGCCCGAAATGGCAGTTGCGGTAATTTTCACTGAGTCAATGAGTGGATTACAGGTGCCTTTTACGTACAGCCATGCTTTGTTATCGTTGGCACGTTGTATGATTTGTCCTGCTTTTGGCCATTCGATATTAATTGCTGGCTTTATTGCTACTCCGAGGTAGGTAGTGTCGGAGCGGGCAATCCATTGGAACCCGGGATTTAAAATTATAGCATTCACAACGGAATCTCTGAGGTGAGCTGTTTTGGCTGACCTAGAGTAACGCTTGATGTACTGAGGAACCTGAGCAATAATGCCGACATTAAAAACCACTGAGCACACTAAAGTCAAAATCAGTTTTTTTTCTGACTTCAGAATAGAAAAAGCCATATCTACATGAGTTAGTAATAAGTGTTGGAATTTACTTTTTGTAAACCCTATAACTAATCAAATATAGATTCAATCAATGAGAATCATTACACCTCAAAGGCTTTTTTTATTGAGCGGTAGAGCGGAATGAGATTGCACGATAAACTAACTTCAGAATGCTGCTGTAAGGTTTAAAGCTTCCACTTTTTTTATTTCAGGTACGACCCTTAATATCGCTTCTTCAAGCCCTGCCTTGAATGTCATGGTTGACATTGGACAAGATCCGCAGGCACCTGTTAACTCAAGAATGACCGTTTTTTCGTCCGTTATTTCAACAACTTTTACGTTGCCACCATCTGTTTCTAAGTAAGGTCGCACACTATCTAATGCTGCCTCAACTCTTGTTAATAAATCTTCCATTGTTTAGTATGTTTTAGGAGACACTTGAGTAACACAAAAATACATCTGGTGGTTCTAAAAACCTAATTTGCGATTACTGTATCTGACTGCCAAAAACTTGAGTCCAGTAGTTGTTGTGTTCTGCCACGCCCATTTCTTTAAAATGCTTTCCCATCAGGTTTGAACAGTGACTGGGGCTGTTACGCCACGCTTTCACCACTTCTTTTTCGGTGGCGGAGTACCCGCCAGTTCGGTAGATATTCTCACCGTAACTCTGCCAGTTGTAGTCAACTCGCTCAAGTCGTTGCTGAGTCATTGAGCCATCTTTAGCTTTGTGTGCGAAGTAACTATTTTTTGCCATGTCCATGCTGTGTCTGAGAGATACTTCTTCTAAAACGGAACTCCAGACTACTTTTCCCACTGGGGGGTAGTAAGAAGTTCCGCACTTACAGCCTTTCACCCGTAACTGGTTTACCAAGTCCAGCAAGAGTTCTTTATCAACGGCGTTGTTCTTCAAGTCTGTTTCGACATTTTCTGCACTCGAACAGTTGAGAAGGGCTACTAGCCAGACTAAAGAAATTATTTTTATGCTCTTCATTCGATTTACTTTTACCTAAAAAGAACGTTTTTTTTGATAAAAAGTTATGCAATTTCCACTCGTTCTGTTTGTGGGGCTTTGGCGTTACGAATGGCAACCTGACGAGCCAGATTCTCAGCTACTGTATTAAAAGCAATAGCGGTTACGCCTTCAACGTCCATTGCTACGGGGCGACCTTCATCACCACCTTCGCGAATACTTTGCACAATCGGAATTTGTCCTAAAAACGGGACATTGTGTTTCTTGGCAAGTTGACTTCCTCCGTCTGATCCAAATATAAAATACTTATTATCGGGAAGTTCAGCGGGAGTGAAGTACGCCATATTTTCAACTACGCCCAGTAATGGCACATTGATTTGTGGTTGTTTAAACATCATTAGACCCTTATTGGCGTCAGCTAATGCAACTTTCTGTGGCGTGGTAACAATCACGGCTCCGGTAACTGGAACGGTCTGAACGAGTGTCAGGTGAATATCACTTGTGCCGGGAGGAAGGTCAATCAACAAATAATCTAGTTCTCCCCAATCAACGTCACCGAAAAACTGCCGTAACGCCTGACTTGCCATTGGTCCACGCCAAACTACGGCACTATCAGCGTCTGTCAGGAAGCCGATAGAAATCATCTTAATTCCGAACTGACTGATTGGGTTGATGAGGTTTTTGCCATCCTTCTGCGAAATGAGCGGCTTCATATCCTCTGCCCCAAACATGAGTGGAATAGATGGTCCGAAAATATCTGCGTCAATAATGCCTACTTTTGCTCCCGAGTTTTTGAGGGAAATGGCAAGATTCGCCGTTACCGTTGATTTCCCAACACCACCCTTTCCGGAAGAAATGGCAATGATATTTTTTACGTTGGGTAAAACGGGGGCATTTGATCGAATGGAAGTTACATCTGCGGTCATCTTTACGATAACCTCCACATCAGGACTCAGGTGCTCGTGAATAGCTTCGGTACATTCTCTGCGAATGCGTTCTTTCAACGGGCAAGCCGGAGTTGTCAGAACCACGGTGAACGTGACTTGGTTAATACCGATTTCAATATCTCGAATCATATTCAGGGTTATTAAATCCTGTTTTAAATCCGGTTCTATAACTGTGCCGAGGGCGGCGGTTACTTTTTCTTTATTAATGGTAAACTCTCCCATTTATTCGAGGTGGTATGATTAGTGCAATGAAATTTCCATTAACCAACAAGCCTATTTTCAAAATAGTTTGGGTCAGGCAGCAATCAGTTGAGATCTAACCTCTTCAATCTCAGTACTTACGTTCACTTTTTCGTTGTAATTGTTTAGCTTCTCCAACAATTTTGCGAGGAAGGTCTGATGAGCAGGGCTTTCCTTGCGGAACGGTCTGTGATGCAAAGAGTTCTTTATTTGCTGCCAATCGTGCATGAATTCCTTCAGTTCGTCAGAAAAGTGAATTTCGGTAAAATGCTCGAAAATATACTGCTCTGCCATCTCGTTTGGATGAACTAGATCAGATTTATAAAAGCGGTAATCGCGGAGGTCATCTAGCATAATTTCGTAGCTTGGGAAATAGCTTACGTTAGGATTCTCTTGTTCAATCGAATGACATGCCATTCGCAGAAGGCTTTTGCTGATTGAATTAGCTTTCAGTCCATCGCGGGTATGACGGACTGGGCTGACAGTAAAAATAATTTTTATTTTGCTGTTTACCATCCGCAGTAAATCGTAAAACTGTTGGAAGTCCCGTTGAATTTCCTTTAATGTCAATAAGCGATGATTGAACATCTTCTGCGGCTGCTTGTGACAATTCGCGACCACTTGATTATTTGACTTTAGTTCGTAAATATTTGCTGTTCCGAGCGTAATAACCAATACTTTGCACGAACGCAACGCTTGAAAAACGTTGTCATAAATTACTAGTAACTCACTTTCAAGATTTTCTCTTGAATCAGACGTAAACTTGGAATGAAAGTCAAAATGATTCCAATACCCATCGGTATTTTCGGCGAAAAGGTGTCGGTGAACGGGCTGTTTGGAAAGGCTGTGACGGAGTAATTTGAATATTGAGGAAGGATTAAAAACAGTGCCGAAAGGATTACAAAGGCAATTTAACTTGTTTTCGCTCAGCCTACTTCCGATTACTTCAGAAAAACAGGAGCCGACTGTTATTATACTATCGCGGAGATTTATCTTAAAACCTGAATCAACGGGTTCAATTTCAGTTCTAAATTTCATTAAGTACAGTTTTTAGCGATTATGGGATTCCCTGATTAAAAGGAAAATGGTTACACAAAAATACAAAAGGAATGCTAAAAGCCAAATATTGTTTTGTAACAATGTGGCAATAATTAGAGGATAGGGTGCTCAATTTTAGTGTAAATTTTTAAATCATTCGCTTTTTATTCATTAAAGAATTTTACACGATTTTTTACGCCAGATAATACTCTAAAAATAGAACATTATTAGATTTTTTAATGTGATTCCCGCGTTACTTTACTGCCTGATTTTCCAGTGAGAAAGTCAAGGTCGGCTCCCAGATGAGCTTGCGTAACGGTTTGGATATAAAGTTTACTGTAGCCACGATTGTAGCCCAAATCAAGTGGCTCAAACGATTTCCTTCGGATTTCAAGTTCTTCGTCGCTTACTTCTAAATGAGCTGATTTATTCAGGACATCGGTGGCAATCATATCGCCGTTTTGGACTAAACCAAGATTTCCGCCGATAGCAGACTCGGGTGAAGCATGGAGAAAAACTGTGCCAAATGCCGTTCCGCTCATGCGTCCGTCAGAAATGCGGACTATATCCGTTATGCCTTTATCGAGGATTTTGCGGGGCAACGCCATATTACCCACTTCGGGCATTCCGGGATAACCTCTTGGTCCTACGTTTTTGAGTACCATAACGCAGGTTTCGTCAATGTCTAAATCAGGATCATCGATGCGGTCGTGGTAATCTTCGATGGTTTCAAAAACCACCGCTCGCCCGCGGTGTTTAAGTAAATGGGGCGATGCTGCCGATACTTTAATAACTGCTCCGTCTTTGCAGATATTTCCTTTAACAACCGTAATTCCACCTTCATCAATCATCGGTTTATTTGCTGGATAGATTACTTCGGGGTTCCAGTTACGGGCCTTTACCGAGTTTGTAATTATACTGCTTCCATTCACCGAAACGGAATTACTCCGTAGGTGGTTGGCAATTTCTTTGATGACTACGGGCAGACCGCCGGCGTAGTAGAAATCCTCCATTAAATAACTGCCGGATGGCATGAGGTTAACTAATAACGGAATCTTACTTCCTACGGTATCAATGTCGTCGAGTGTTAAATCTACCCCAATTCGACGAGCAATAGCGAGTAGATGTAATACAAAGTTGGTTGATCCACCTACGGCGGCATTAATCATAATGGCATTCTCGAAGGCTTCTCTGGTCAATATCTTTGAGAGCGTCAGGTTTTCTTTTGCCATCTCTACCGCCCGCATTCCGCTCATATGAGCCAGCCGCTTTTTGTTGGCATCAGCCGCTGGAATGGCAGACATCCCTGGCAAGGTCAAACCCAGAGCTTCTACCATACATGCCATCGTGGAAGCTGTTCCCATGGTAGAACAATGCCCAATACTGCGGTTCATGCAACTTTCTGCTTCTTCAAATTCTTCAGGTGTGATTTTTCCAGTCTTGAGGTCATCGCTTAATCGCCAAACGTCTGTTCCAGAACCAATCGTTCTTCCTTGAAAACGGCCATTGAGCATCGGACCGCCGGGTACAACGATTGTTGGTAAATCTACGCTTGATGCTCCCATAACTAACGAAGGGGTAGTTTTGTCGCAACCTGTAAGTAACACAATTGCATCAAACGGATTCCCTCTAATACTTTCTTCTACCGTCATAGCGGCGAGGTTGCGGTAAAGCATGGCTGTTGGCCGAATCACGGTTTCGCCCAGAGACATTACTGGAAACTCTAGCGGAAACCCTCCGGCTTCGTAAACGCCGTTTTTTACAAATTGGGCAATTTCCCGAAAATGACCGTTGCAGGGAGTTACTTCAGACCACGTGTTGCAAATGCCAATTACTGGTTTGTTTTTGAACTGGTGGTGCGGCCAACCTTGGTTTTTCATCCAACTGCGATAAATGAATCCGTCTTTTCCTTCTTTTCCAAACCAATCTTGGCTTCTCAGTTGTTCGCCGTTTTCTTCGCTCATGAAATAGTTATTGATTGAGGGTTTAGAGAATAAATACCCACACCAATATACTCATTATCACCACTTTTTTGTTGTTTTGTATTTTAAAAGAATCAAAAGCAAAACGCAAACAAGTTATAGCATGAATTTATTTGAGCAGTTTGACGAATTAATGACTGTCAAACTAGTAGATGAAGTCTCCGAATTGGTAAACGATACGAGCAAAAATAGTTATAAATCGCTAAAAGGTATTTTCTACACATTAGTGGCTGGTTTGATTAGGAGGGGAAATAGCATCATGAGTGCAAATATGCTCTATAACCAAATTCAACGGAGTGGCAAAAAGGGGGAGTTAGTAGACAAGATCGAGCTGGTCTTGAAGAACGAAAAGCTCTTTGAAACTACTACCGTCGAAGGAAACAAAACGTTAAGTCAGGTTTTCCCAGCTTTCAAGAGTCCGTTGATTAGTATGGTCAGTACTTACTCTGAGACGCCTAAGTCTGCTGCGGTGGCTTATTCTGGCTTGCTGTCTGCCTTGTTAGTAGATATGCTCGACAAGAAAATAGCTAATGAGAATCTAAGTGCCGAGGGTTTGACAAATTACTTGCGTCAACACCATCAACCGTTACTTAGCGACTCGCCCGATGGGCTGCTTGAGGTTATGATACCTGCACTTGGAATGCAGGAGTTGAGAAACGTAAAATTTGCTCCGTCGAAGAAAAGCTCAGCTCGGAACGAAAGTGAAAGTGAGGTTGAAATTCCTGTCGCTATGGACTCTGATCCAGATTACGATGATCTTGCTCGCCGACGTGGCGTTTCGGTTACTTCTCTTATTGGAATCGGAATTGTAGTAATTGGAGTTGTTTTGTTTGCTTGGTGGTATTTTAATATGCGTGAGGGAGCTAACGCTGCTTTCAATAGCGATGAGGTAGCTACCGAGGTGCCAGTTTACGAACCGGATTCTACCGCTATCGATTCTACCGCTGCGGCATTAGCCGCTAATAATGTGGTGGAGGGGGAATACACATCATTTGGCCAGAGTCTTATACAGTACTTGAATGATGCCTCCAGCAAAAGCGGACGTATAATTCCGATGACAGGCGTTCAATTTCTGAATGGAACAATAATAATAGATCCTTCATCGGCACTTGTGATAGATGAACTCGCAGAGATTTTGCAGAAAAATGCTCAACTACAGGTTCGTATTTTAGGGTACGATATAGCTGGAAATAGTACCATTGCAAACAAAAGAGCTTACTCCATAAAAAGGGAGCTTCTTAACAAGGGTATTACCAATAATCGAATTGATGCGGGCGGCACAACTACGTCGGGTCAAAATGCCGTGAGTATAAAAGTTATTTCGAAGTAGCCGAATTGGTCCTGTCAAGAAAAGAGTAATGTTCTGTCTGACCCGGTTTGTACTTACTTCTATCTACGCTGTAGTAATAGGCTCCTTTTTTTGAATAACCTCGCTGTTTCTCCTCGGTCTTGATTAGGTAATTGGTAGCCAGAAGCTTTCGGCTAAAATTACGTTTATCAAATTTGGCTTCGTAAATCGCTTCGTATAATTTCTGAAGCTGTGGTAATGTGAATTTTTCTGGGAGAAGCTCAAATCCGATTGAGTGGTGAGATGCCTTGTACCGGAGACGCTCTAGTGCATCAAAAACAATGGTTTGATGGTCAAAAAGTAATTCGGGTAGTTCGCTCAGCCCAAACCACTTTGTTTCCAAACTTTCGGAGACATTGGTGCCGTAATCACTTACGTTTATTAAAGCAAAGTACGTAACTGAAACTGTTCTGTCTACGGGATCACGATTCGGCTCGCCGTAAGCAGCTACCTGATCTAAGTAAATATCATCGAGACCCGTTAACTCTTTCAAAATACGGTCAGCTGCTTCGTCGAGACTCTCCTTGGGTTTTAGCCAACCTCCCATCAATGACCAAGTTTGTTTGTCAGGTTCGATGCCACGTTTTACCAGCAAGACTTTAAGGGACTCATTGTCAAACCCTAAGATTACCGAATCAAGTGCTACAAGGCACTTAGTTTGTTTTTTATATTGATTTAGCAAGGCTATATAGGGTTTGAAGTCAAGCAAATTAAGTAAAAAAACTTCAAGGTGTCAGCATATCAACGTTTAAATCTGTCATTGAATGTCTCTACTATATATTTCGGAACTTAACTATTCGATAAAGCAAACTGCTATAATTTTTGACTTCTCATTGGAAATCGGAGGTGGTGAAATTGTGGCTATTTTAGGGGAAAGTGGCTCTGGGAAATCCACATTATTACGCCTCATTGCCGCACTCGAACAGCCCAATTCGGGAACCTTACTATTAGATGACGAACGTATAGTTCCTCCCGCTGAAAAACTCATTGCTGGACATGGACAAATAAAGCTAGTAAAACAGGATTTTGGATTGTTCCCTAATGTTTCACTGCGGGAAAATATTTCCTATGAGTTACGCTTTTATGAAGATGGCTATCGAAACGATCGAGTTGATAAATTGTTGAAATTGAGTGGGTTAAAAGCTGTTTCTAACAGACTGCCCCGAGAGGTATCCGGCGGGGAACAACAGCGGGCAGTCATTGCCCGTGCTTTAGCGGACGAACCAAGACTTCTATTACTCGACGAGCCATTCAGCCACCTCGACTTATTAAATAAAGCTCGTTTGAAAACGGAAGTCTTAGCCACGATTCGTGAAGAGAAAAGTGGTTGTATATTTGTTACCCACGAAGTAAATGATGCTTTCGGAATAGCTGATAAAATGGTTGTTATAAGGGAAGGTAAAACGCTCCAGACTGGAACCCCTGTTGAGATTTACGAACGCCCCGAATCTGTCTACACCGCTCAGCTAACTGGTTTGTGTAATATACTTTCAAACACCGAAGTAAAGGTTCTACAGGTCGGTATAGTTGAGTCAGAATCGGTATTTATGATTCGTCCTGAATGGTTACTTGAGAACCCAAAGGGTGTTTTAGGAAACATTAAATCGGTTATATTCTCGGGACACTTTTACCAATACGAGGTAGAGGTGAAAGGTGTACTCCTCAAATGGTTAAGTTTCAAACTATTTCTGGTGAATGATGAAGTAAAGTTATTGACAAATAAATTTTGGCAAATTAACTAGTTTCTTATCTTGCCTTACTTCTTAATAACTGTACTGAAATTTAGTTTTTATCCATGCCTATTTCTACAACAGATAAATTTCGTCCGCCTTTTTGGCAATTCAACGGACACGTTCAGACCATTTTTCCAAGCCTTTTTCGGAAGGTTCTGGTTGACTATCGCCGCGAACGTATTGAATTACCCGATGGCGATTTTTTAGACTTAGATTGGGCGTACGCATCCCGGAATCCAGCTGAAAGATCTAAAAAGTTAATGGTGGTTACACACGGTTTAGAGGGCGACTCTACCCGCCATTACGTAACTGGAATGGTTAAGAAATTTACGGATAATGGTTATGATGGATTGGGGTGGAACTGTCGGAGTTGTAGCGGTGAAATTAATCGTTTGCCCCGTTTTTACCACCACGGTGATGCGGAAGATTTACGATTTGTGGTGAAACACGCCATTGAAAAATTTGGCTACAACGAAATTGTGGTGGTAGGTTACAGCATGGGCGGTAGCCTGACCCTTCGCTACTTGGGTGAAAAACCAGAACTATTACCCACGGAAGTAAAGGCTGGAATTGCCGCGTCTGTGCCGTTAGATTTACCCACTTCGGTAATAGAATTGTATAAACGTGGAAAGCGTTTTTATATGAAACGCTTCATCAATAAGTTAGGAGTAAAGATAAAAGAGAAATCCCTGATGTATCCGGATAACGAGATTCTCAACGCTGTGGAATACGAAAAAATCACGAACTTCCATCAGTTTGATAGCCGTTATACCGCACCTTTGCACGGTTTTGAGGGAGCAGATCAGTTCTATGAATTTTCCAGTGCTAAGCCATTACTGAAAAATATCAACCGCCCAACCCTGATTGTTCAGGCTCTAAATGATCCGTTTTTGTCGCCGCCGTGTTTTGACTTGGGCGATGCGAAAAATAATACAAATCTCATATTAGAAGTCACTGAAAAAGGGGGACACGTGGGCTTTATTCAAGCGGGAAGTACCGAAAATTACGTGGAGAAAAGAGCGTGGGAATTTGTGGACCAAGTGTCGGATTTATAATTAATCTTTTTAAAGAACGAATCGCTCAAATAAATCCTCTAATACGTTTTCAGGTTCGTGGCACAAACCGGGGTGAGTTTTAGAACTCTGGATTATTGTGCTGCGGGAGGCGGTCAACCACCTAAACCGTGAAGAAAGCTCAAACTTTCCAATGGCTCCGCCGTCGGGTTCCCCCTTGCAAATTGACTCCCAAGCTTCGATGTATTTGTGGATTAAGTCAATGTCGGTTTCGGGTGAAAAGGCTGATATTCGTTTTTCGTTTAGCTCGTGTCGGATGCCCAAATACTTTTTCCTCTTGGAGAAAAGAATCACACCGATATTTAGAAATTCTTCCCGCTCAACTTTTGGCACTAATCTAATGACGGCATATTCATACGTAACTTTATCTTGCATCGGTGGCTTCTTTCGCTAACGTGTCAATATTATTAAGTTTCGCACACAAAAAATCAATGTATGCTCTTCGCATTTCGTCGGGTGTTAACGGGTTTGACTCTTCTATCAGCCAATCTTCGGGTATTACCGAGATAATTTCACGAATTGTGTCTTGTGTAACGAGTTGCTTAATTTCTTCCTTTGCTTCCGTTAAGTTATCCGCTCGGTCGAGTAAAACGTGTTCCTTTATGGCAGGAAATGTGCGGGAAAGGTGAGACTCCCAGTTTTGCCAATTGTGGTGAAAGTATAAACTCGCCCCGTGGTCAATGAGCCATAATTCCTTGTTCCAGTTTAGTAAATTCGTGTTTTTTGCTGTTCGGTCAATATTCGTAATAATGCTGTCGAGCAGTACAACTTTTGAAGCGGACATAGAATCAGCAATCGAAACGAGTGGGTCGTAAGTAATTGACCCCGAAAGGAAATGCAATCCGAGATTCAACCCAACGCTGAATTTTAACAAATCCTGAATCTCTTCGTCTGGCTCGGTTTTGCTGAACGAATCATCGAGGTTCATGAAGACCAATTCTGGTACCTTCAGTCCGACTTCTTTCGCCAAAAGTCCACCGATTAACTCGGCAATTAATGCTCTCTTACCTTGCCCGGCTCCTCGAAACTTGATTACGTACAGAAAACCATCGTCAGCTTGCACGATGGCGGGCAACGATCCGCCTTCCCGCAACGGTTGCACGTATTGCGTTACGTCTACGGTTCTTATCTCAAGTTTGTTCATGAATTTTTATGTTGAAAATCAATCAATTTATTCTTTCACAAATATCATGCAATGTTGCCACGGTAAATTTCCGATATTTTTTTGGAGTTTGAAACCTGCGGCTTTCATTTCTGAAACGGCTTGTTTCTGGGTCATTTTATGGAGTGGTTTTATTGGCACGTTTCGGTCTTCGCCCCGGTATTCAATCAGGTAAATTTTGCCCTTAGCACGAAGGGCTTTTTTCATCGAAGCTACCATTTCAACCGGAAAATCAAATTCGTGGTAAACGTCTACCATCAGTATTTTATCTACCGAGTTTTCGGGTAAATTTACACTTTGAGTAGAGCCTTTTACGAGGGCGACGTTTTGAATACTATTTTCTTTCTTTCGTGATTTCATTGAAGCCAGCATCTCATTCTGAATATCTACGGCGTAAACCGTTCCAGTTTCAGCCAACGGAGCCATTCTAAAAACATGATAACCAGATCCCGCTCCAATATCAGCGATATCATCACTGGGTTGAATGTCCATATTCTTAATGAGTTTGGAGGTATTTTCTTCTTCTTCGCGGTCACTTCGTTCAAGCCAGTCAATTCCTTGAAAACCCATGACGTGAGCAATTTCTCGTTCCATATACCATTTTCCAATGCCGCTCGGGTCGCCGCTTCTGTAGGTATAAATATTATCCGTTGGTGTTTCTTTTTGAGCCGTGGACTTACAGGAAACGAAGAGTAGGATAAAAAGAAAATAGGTGATGTTTTTCATGGTAAATGTTACGGTGTATTGTTTTATCAAGACATTAGTCGGCGATTAATTGTTTTATTCATATGGCAATAACTTGGTTTCATAACCGCCACTAGTAGCTTCATCGTTCTCTATTCCAACCGTTGTTTACGTCCTAATAGAACTGCTCGCAGGTCTTCGTATGGGAGGTTTTGAGGAGAAGTTTTTTTGTCAATGGCAAGGGAGGCTGCGACCGCGGCGGACTGTCCTAAAATCATAAAGACGGGTTCCATACGGATAGAACCAAACGAAATATGTGAACTGGACACGCAAACTGGAACGAGTAGGTTGGAACATTCTGACTCTTTGGGAATAATAGCCCCGTATTCAATAGCGTAGGGGGTTTTGGGGTGTACGCCAACGTCTCCTTCATTTTGTGCAAACCCATCTTCTTTTACGTACCGTTGAGCATTGTGTGAATCCAGTGTGTAGGAACCCATGCCAATTGAGCGTTTAATTTCTGTTTCGCCAAGGGCATCTTTTTCGGTCATTATGAAATCACCAACCATGCGGCGGGCTTCACGAATATAGAGTTGATGCGGCCAATTATTATTATCAGTGAATTCGTCAGCGGCAAGTCCCCAGTTCTGCATTTCGTCGTAGATTTCGGTGGGCACTCGTGGCTCATTTTGTAAAAAGTATAAATAACCCTTTTGGTATGCTTCGTGGGCACTGATGATTTCGCTTCGTCGTTCGTAACTAGCTTCGGGGTAATCGTAATTTCCCCCTATATAGTCTGAACTGAAAGGCCCGTGATTATTCGTATCCGTTTTGCGATTCGGCACCCTATCGAATTTATTAAATACCTCCGCCCAGCCAGAATCTAATATACGCCCCAATAGTTCGTATCGTTCAGGATCATAATTTTCTGGTTTAGGAAATGGAATGCGGTTATCAGGATGGTTACTCATGCATATTCTGAAACAATACGCCTGTAATCGCTTATCGCCAGAACCGTATTCGCCTGGTGGTTTATCTGATATTTCTGGTAGTAATCCACTTGTTGGATCACCTTTAATTAAGTACGGGTCAATATCCATGTTGAATTGATGCCCGTGATGAAATACTTCGGTCTGTACGCCATTCCAGTTTTCGTCATATACTGAGTTTGCCTCCCTTCCAACGCGATAACTCACTCCCGCCGCAGCCATTAAGTCGCCCTCGTAGGTAGCGTCGATAAACATTTTTGCAGCAAATACCTTCCCGCTCAATGTCGTGAAGGAGGTTATGTCGCTACCTTTTTTTATTACGCCACCTTCCGAACGGTCGAGCCATTCTTCTCGAAAAACGACGATATCATTTTCTTTTATAAAATCTTCAAATACTTGCTCTGCGACGTGTGGCTCGAAAAGCCACATGCTTGCATTTTCGGAATCAAGGGCAACCGTATTCTGGCCTTTATTTCCAAACGCTCCCTTTTTTTGCCAAACCCATGCTTCTGATGTCTGGTAATGATCATAAACACGCTGGTAGAATTCTTTAGAAAGCCCGCCAATTACGCTTTTATTACCCGTGTCTGTGTAGCCAAGACCGCTAGAAGATAAGCCGCCGAGGTGTTTATCGGGTGACACAATAAGTACGGTTTTGCCTGACTTTTTGGCTTCTACCGCTGCCGTGACTGCCGCGGAAGTCCCTCCGTAAACAATGATGTCGGCACTATGTATTTCTGTGTCTGCTTTCGAGCAGGATAAGATTGTGAATGATATTGCCATCAAAGCGGCGACGAAACTAAAAGAGGTGAAAGTACGCATGAGTTTTAGGTTTTATTTTGATAGGTAGCCAAAAATAGCATAAAAAAGCCACCCGAAAAATTCGGATGGCTTTCTATTATCTAAACTAAACTTTGTTGTTAATTTTCTCTGAGATCAACTATTTCCTCCCGCACGTTCTTTCTCAGAGTCGGTGGCGGTGCTACGGCGACGGGTGGCTTTGACATTTTGATTCCCAAAATTGTACGAAAACGTTACTGATGCCTTACGGCTCGTCCAGCGTGATTGGATGTCCATGTCTATATTTTGATAATCTACTTTGCCGTTAAAGAACGAAGTCAGGAAAATATCACTGACGTTGAATTTTAAGCGTCCTTTCTTCTCCCAAAATGATTTTGATAGGCCCGCATTTACGGCGTACTGTGGTTTTTGAACCTGAATTATGCCGTAAATATTTGGTGAATTGTACCATATATTTACTTCCGCAGTCCAATCTTTTGGTAGTGTGAATGTGCTGGAGGTATAGAAATTATACGCAAACTGACTGATGTTCAACTGTCCGCCCGAAAGATTATCATCTTCAAAGCGATTGTAGTATAAACTCACCTGATTTATCATCATCCACCATTTTGTAACTGGTATGGGTAGTGAGATATTAGCTGAGTAATTTTGGAATTTATCAAGATTTAACTGGGTAGCTTTAGTGGTACGAGTGGCATCATCTTGTTGAATAACTTGGTTGATATAATCATTGGTATTCGAGTAGCCTAAAGAGACCGACATTGATCCTTTATAGGTGTAAGTAAGTTCTAAGTTGTCAGTGAATTGTGGCTGCAAAAAAGGGTTTCCTTCTTCAAAAGTAAAAGGATCTAAAAAGAACAGGAATGGATTAAGTTGGGAGTAGTTTGGGCGGTCAATTCGGCGGCTATAAGAGTACCTCATTGAGTGGTCTTTGCTGATATTTTGGTTCAGAAAGAACGTTGGGAATAGCGATAGATAGTTACGTTCCACTATTTTATTCAACGTTACTGAATTGCCTTTGGAGTACGTATGCTCGGCACGAAGTCCGGCTTGTACACTCCACTTTTCCCATTGCTTTCCTACGTTTATATAAGCGGCGTTCACTAATTCGTCGTAAACAAATGTGTTAGTTTTACCTTTATCTACCGTCCAGTTTTGGTCAATTCTTTCTTCGAAAAGGAAATCATTATCCGTTTTTACGAAGCCAGTCTTTAGACCCGTTTCGAGTTTGATTTTATTCTCGAGAGGTAATGTGAAATCTACCTTGGCGGCGTATATATTTACGTACGTTGGGGTGGTGTTACGCTGTAAAACATTGTTTGTTAATTGATTATTCGCACCGAAGTAGTCGGTATTAAAGGTTTGGAAACCGTCGTTGTGAAAGCCTGAATAATCAGCATCAAACGTTAGTTCTTTACCTTTATCGTTAAACTCATGCTTAACGTTAAAGTTTACCGAGACGTTTTGGTTATTCGTTGCCAAAGCAGAGTTTAAAACTAATGAACTTGGCGAATTAACGTCGCTGCGTATTTCGTTGATTTTGGTGCGGTTTAGCCCGATAAGATTTCCGTCCCAGTAACCACCGTCGAACATAATTCCGATAGTTGTTTTCTTCGAGGCGAAATAATCTACTCCGAATTTTCCTGAATAGTAATATCCTACCGTATTACGCTGTGATAATTGATCAAAAGTACTTTCGGTAGTTCCAAAGTTCACGATTCGGTACAGGTTGTTGTCATTATAGTTGGTGTTTCTGTTTACTCCAACATTTCCATAAACATTGAACTTTTCCGAACGGTTATTCAGATTCAAATTAACCGAACCTCGGGACAAATCACCAAAAGAATTGGGAATAAATGCCTGACCTGCTGAAGCTGAAAAGCTACCGTTTGTGCCAAAAGCCTGATTTTTCTTTAGTTTAATATTTATAATGCCTGAAGTTCCAGCGGCATCGTATTTAGAAGATGGATTGGTGATAATCTCGATGCTTGAAATCTGGTCACTGCTCATATTTCGGAGCATTTGGGTAAGTTGATCGTTTGAAAGATAACTGCGTTTCCCGTCAATCATTATTAAAACTCCAGTCTTATTTTTTAATTTTATTTGGTCACTTTGTCGGTCAATCACAATGCCCGGGGCTTTCTCCAAAACTTCCAACGCCGTGCTACCGCTACCCACTATACTATTCTCTACATTGAGTACGGTACGGTCAACTTGCTGCTCGATAAATGGTCTTTTTACAGATACAACTACCTCTTTTAATTCAGTAGATGAAAGCTGTAATTTTACTGGTTGAAACTTAACGATTGCGTTAGCTTCATTCACGGTAAAAGGAGGCGAGGTGAAATCTTCGTACCCGACCATCGAAGCTTTGATAAAATACTGACTATCGGTGATGTTTTCGATGAGGTATGCTCCGTCAATGTTAGTGACTGAAGCTTTGGCAAGCGTGGAGTCAACGACTTTCATAAGTAAGACATTTGCGAAGGGCATTGCCACGTCTTCTTCGTCAAGTAGTGTGCCAGCTACGGTTCGTTGGGGTTGGGCAAAGGAGGTTTGTGCCATGATGCCGATGGCGGTTAGAATCAATAATAGCTTTTTCATTTCTTTAAGGAGAGATAAATTAAGTAATAGTTTTTTCTTTCGTGTTTATACTTTTTTCTTTTTCATAATTACATCACAAAATAAAGCTATTGTGTAATGCCAAGTAGCTGACAATACATAAGTGGTGTTATCTATATGATGGATGGTTTTCTTAATTGATGCGAATAGCCAACTTAAAGTTGCGTCTGTTTATAAATTATTTTAATAATGAGTAAATAAAAAGGGAAAGCCTTCTCTCAGATGCTTATTCGCGTATTCTGAGCAGAAGGCTTTTTCTTAAAAGTAAGGTTTTGCGGCTGATTCAGCTTTTTTCAACCGTAAGTTGGGTTTCGCTACCTTTATTTTCTGTTGGTATCAGCAGGATACAGCCTGTGAAAAATGCAACTATCGCACCCGTAAGCAGTATCGCCCACAATTTGTTATTCGGAAATACATCAATGCCTTTTGGGTAAGTAACTTGGCTTTTTCTGCCTGAGTCAGTCAACGTTTCTCGTAACTTCATTAATACATTTGTGCGTTCTAGGGCACTAGTGGGTTTGAGGTTTTGTAATTCGATTTGACTCGCTTTTAGGTTCTGATACCAAAAGCCGATGTCATCGCTAGGCGTTCTGTAAAATATCGAGGTATAGCCTTCGGTTAGGTTATTGGCTTCTAAGTAATCAATCACTTTGGTAAGTTCTTGTAAAGCTAACGGAACTGTATTGGCATCAGCGGCATGTTTTAAGTAGCCTGTTACGTTTTGGGTTAAGTGGGCTTTCTCAACAGCTTTGAAACCGAACACACCGATACTTGCGGCTATCAATAAAAAGGCAATCAACTTCTTCATACGGTTTAGTTTAAAGTTTAGTAACTCTTCAAAAATACAACCTGATATTTGTGCAATATCAAAAAGTATAGGGTTGGTAATTACAGTTGATTAGCGGGTGAATAGGGCTATTGAAAGTTTATTGTCGGTTCAATTCAAGGGCATTTTTGTAGCTTTTGAAGTAGGGAATCGTATTTTTGTTTAAACAGGTGAATACATTATGAAAAAAATACTACTTACCATTATCGTGGCAATTATAACCTTTGCTACGCAGGCTCAACGGTTGACGGGAGCTTGGGAATTAAAGACGGGAAAGAACGAGGTCGTGATTTTAGCTACTGAGAATTACTTAACGTACACCACGTACAGCAGCACCTCCAAAACATTTACACAAACGTGGGGCGGTCCGTACAAATTTGAAAATGGTAAAGCCACAATAGATATTGAATTTAGTTCTATAAATGCGGACGAAGTAGGAGATAAGAAGAGTGTTAAAATGCGGATAGTAGGAAACGAATTCCTGAAAATCAGCACCCTCAATTTCAGAAGAATAGATAACAGTGATGAAACTCCGCTGGCAGGTGGGTGGCGAATTTCGCAGCGGGCAACGCCTACGGGAGAAATGCAACCCATGAAATTAGGGGTCAGAAAAACGTTAAAGGTAATGACTGGAAGCCATTTCCAATGGATTGCTATGAATACCGAGACGGGTGTACTCTCCGGAACGGGTGGCGGCACTTACACATTAGAAAATGATATTTATACTGAACAAATTGAGTTCTTTTCAAAAGACGGAAGTAGGGTAGGAGCTTCGCTATTATTCAACGCTGAAGTGAGTGAAACCGAGTGGAAGCACTCTGGTAAAAGTTCTAAAGGGCAACCGATTAAAGAAATATGGAGTAAAGTTTTATAAGATTAGAGAAGTGAGATTAACTTTACGAAATAATACCTTAGATGTTCACCTCCTTATACTAATTGCCGTGTTTTGTCATTACAGATTGATTATTTACGACGCATTGCGTTTAAGGAAACCTAAATCGTCCATCTAAAAACCTTACACCTTCCAAATATGTCCCTTTTCAAAAATACAGATTTACCGAATATCGTCGAACTCAAAAATATCTCGCAGTCGTACGATGGTGGGAAATCATTCATTATACAAGATCTTGATTTAATCATTGAAGACAAACCCGCTCAAGGACAATTTATCGCAATTTTGGGGCCGTCAGGTTGCGGAAAATCTACCATTCTGCGGTACATATCGGGTTTGCAGGAACCCACCACTGGAGAAGTTTTACTCTACGATAAACCTATCACAAAACGGGCTCAGGTTGGAATGGTATTTCAGCAGTATTCGTCCATGCCGTGGTTAACAGTTTTGGAAAACGTTGCGTTAGCGATGAAATACCAAGGTGTAGATGCTCAGGAACGGGAAGGAAAAGCCCGTGAAATGCTGAAACTTGTTGGTTTGGAAGGACAGGAAAATAAATTTGCTCAATACCCGACCCTTTCGGGTGGACAATTGCAACGGGTAGCCATTGCCCGTAGTTTGCTTGCTAATCCCGAAGTGTTATTGATGGATGAACCTTTCGGGGCGTTGGACATTAATACACGGCTGCAAATGCAGGAATTATTGATGAAAATCTGGCACGAAATTCACCCGACGATTATTTTTGTAACCCACGATATACCGGAAGCCGTTTACCTCGGTGATGAGATTTTTATTATGAAATCTGCTCCCTCAAATTTTGCCGAACGCATTATCGTTGATTTGCCCTTGACCCGCGATCGCTCCATCAAACGGGAAGCTCACTATTCTGAAATTGTGCGGGACGTGGAGGATAAAATGTTACAGATGTCAGTTTGACTTGGAGGTTGGGTTTTCGAGGTGGCTTTTATCCTCCTTACGGAGGATTTCGTCAGCTATTAATGCTTGATGCCGTTGCCGTGCGATGGCCTTCCGCTGTCGTACGGGTATTGGGTGGGCTGTACCCGTTTAAATTAGGTGCCATTTCCTGTGAGTAAAACTCGCGAGTTGCTCCTAAAGTGTGCTGTCTTTGGTTACTTCAACGAACGTATTTTAGTAATTCGTTGTGTGTATTTTCATTCCATGTGTTGTTTGAAAAACTCAATTACTTCTTTCGTAGCGTCAATATCCTCATTCCCCGAGCTTCCCGGCCAATCGTGTCTGCCGCCAATAACTTCATCGAAAACGAGTACGGGTTTGCCTCGTTTGTTTGAATATATAGTCCGAGAAATGGTGCTACCATCTTGGTCATCCGTATCTGGTAGAGATTGAGTTTCTACTTTGTCAAACTTGGACGCTTTTGCCCAGAACTCAATAATTGTTGGAATGCCTAAGTACGCTCCCCAACCGTCTTTATTTTCGGGGTCACCTTCAACATTTGTGGTCTGATCAGCTGTGCCAGAGATTGCATAAATGGGGGGTGGGTTTGCTGTTTGACAACTGTTGATTTGGTTTTTCATTATTGTTGCCGCAATTGGGGCAACCGCCCGAAAAACTTTAGGTCGTTGACAAGCCAATAAATAGCTCATCTCACCTCCGTTTGACATGCCCGTTGCAAAAGTATTTTTCACCGAGAGGTTGTACTTTTTTTGTAGGTGTTTTACCAACTTAGTGATAAAGTCAATGTCGTTAATTGGAAGTCCGGCATGAAAATCGTAGCCTACATTCCAGAAAGTTCTTTCTTTTGAATCCTTAGTTCCCTGTGGGTAAACAACGGCGAAGCCTTCCTTAGCGGCGAAAGTGTTCATCTTTGTGTAATTCATGATACCTTCGGCACTTCCGGTGAAACCGTGCATTACAATTACCAATGGGGCATTTGCTCGTAAGTCTGACGGGGCGTAGTAAATGTACTTTCGCTCCAAACCTTGGTGGTTTATAGTTGCGTTAACTGGTTCGTTATCAATTGGTTGTATTGTATCGAGAAATGGGAAAAGCAGCGTTGCTATTACTAATTTAACTACGAGTATCATATTACTTATTTAATTTCGACGGTGGTTTTTTTTAGACAAATAACCAAGCGATTGTAAAAACTTGTCCGTTTCTAAAATGGTCTGTTTGTAGTATTCAAGATTTTGATAATTAAAGAATCCGTGGGCTTGGCCGCCATATAGTTTGAGGTCGCAGCGGCTACCAACTTTTTCCATAATCGTGGTGTAATACTTGGCGGTCTCGGTCGGAATTAGGGCATCTTGCGTTCCTAAAAATAAAATGGTTGGTGGAGCACCTGCTTGGATATTATGCAGCGGCGAAAATTGCGGGTAGTCATCACCGATTCGCTCGTAGCCGTAACCGCCGGGCCCGTTATCAATTACTGGATTATACAACACTAATGCATTCGGGACTGAGCTGATGGATAGGTCATCCGTAGTCTCGTTGTAATCTTTGATGAGTGCCGTTGCGGCGGCTAAATGACCACCCGCTGAACCGCCCGAAGCAATAATTTTAGTGGGGTCGATATTAAAATTTTCAGCATTCTTCCTGATAAATCGGATGGCAGATTTTGCATCTCTCACCGATTCAAAAGGCGTAGTTTGGCTATTACTCTTGGTACGGTAATCGACCAAAAAACAAACAATACCGCGTTGAGCGAAGTATTTTGCGTGGTTGATAAAATGCTGCCGGTTGCCGCCATTCCAACCGCCTCCGAAGAAAAATACCATAGCTGGATACCTGACTTTGCTCAACCTCATAGTTGCTGGCGAATGAATCTCAATAAATAACTTTTTGCCGTCAACTTCCTTGTAAACAATCTCACGTTGAGCGTGCAGCGTAAAAAAGGAGAAAGTTAACAGGATAGATAGAAGTACTGAGAAACGCATTGATGGTTTATTTTTTAGTCAAATCTTTATATCGAACGAAGGCAATAAATTTTCCGTCTGGCGACCAAGAGGGTACATTCATTGTGCCTTGTCCGCCGTAAAATACGGGTGTCAAATCTTTAATTGAATGCGTATCGGTGTTGAAAAGTCGCAGTTTTACATCTTTACCGAACGGATGATTGCCTTTTTGGTCTTCCAAGTACGCAATGTAAGCCAAGTGTTTTCCGTCGGGGCTTGGGTGCGGAAACCAATTATCTAACTCGTCGTTTGTTAGTTGTTCTTGCTGACTACCATCGGGTTTCATGCGGTAAAGGTGCATATACCCAGTGCGGTGACTGTTGAAGTAAATCCATTTGCCATTGTAGCTGTATTCGGGACCGTCGTCGAGGCCTTCTGAATCAGTGAGCCGAATTTCTTTTTTATCCTCTATATTCATTTTATAAATATCCCAGGCATCATCCCGGTTCCCGACGTAGAGTAGTGTCTTCCCGTCAGGACTTACGCCGTGCCAGTAACTCGGGAACTTCTCCGTAATCAATTTTGGCTTGCCACCCGTCAGCGGAATGGTATAAACACGCGAACCCATTTCTTTTTCATTCTTGCTAAATATCAACGTTTTACCGTCGAAGGTTAGCCCGTGGTCGTTGTTGCAATCATTGATGTAATCGGGGTTTATTTTTTCGATATTTTCGCCTTCTACGTTTATTTTCTCTAGAAAGCCATCGGCGTTGATGAGCAGAAATTTCCCATCTCGGCTCCAGTTAGGGGCTTCAAAGTGACGAGGTTCTTTTAAAATAACTTTTTCCTCGCCCGTTTCAACGTTTAAAATGATAAGCTCGCTCTGCACTTCTTCGGGGCGTTGGGCTGTTGCATCGATAGCTAGAGAGGTGGTAAGCATTAACGCAGTAACCACACTGGTTTTAAAATTCATAGTTGTTTCTTTTTTGGTTGACCAATTACATCATATTTGAAAATATCATTACGGGCATAATGCCCAATTACGTCAAAGTCCAGCTTACTTTCTATTATCTCTGTTAAATCTAAATCGGTAATGAGTGCTCCAGTTTCGCCAAATAGCGGCCCGGCAATTACTTTCCCCATTGGTGATACGATTACGCTGCCACCAGTACACATTTCTTCGGGTTCGTCTAGTAATAAATGTTGATACTGCTGCGGATACATGGACTTCGTCACGTATTGATTGCATCCTACCACAAAGCACCTTCCTTCCAACGCGATATGCTGCATGGTAGCCGTCCACTCGGGTCGTGAATCTGCCGTTGGAGCGATGTAGATTTCAACGCCTTGCTGATACATTGACATCCGAGCAAGGGGCATATAGTTTTCCCAACAAATTAGACCACCCAGCGTGCCGATTTTCGTATCAAACGCTACTAATGATTCTCCGTTTGCCTCCGCCCAGATTAACCGTTCATTTCCCGTGGGTTTGATTTTACGGTGGACACCCAATAAACCGTTAACGGGAGATACATAAAGCATTGAGCAGTATAGGCTACCGTTGAGTTTAGTTTTTTCAGTTATACCAATGACTATAAAGGTGCCCGTTTCGTGTGATAACTTCTCTAAAGACTTGACTTCTTTTCCGGTGATATCAATACTGTGTTGATGATACAGGGCGTATAATCTTCGACCTTCCGTAGTGCGGCTACCAATTGTTGCTCCGAAGGTAAAACCTCGCGGATAACCGGGAATAAAAGATTCTGGAAAAACGATTAATTCGCAACCCGCTGCGGCATATTTTTTGGTTAAATTAGCTACTTTGCGAAGTGTGGCTTCTTTATCAAAAAAGACTGGACTATCTTGAATTAGGCAAACTTTGACTTTCATTATATTGCGTGTAAGCTTTCAAAGATAAAAAAAACTTTCATCCGATTTCGTAAATTTGCTCATCAGCCTAAACTTTTGTAAATCGAGGGTTCAGAAATACAATCAGAACAAATGATATATTACGTAATGGGCGTTTCGGGTAGCGGCAAAACTACCATCGGTAAAATACTCGCCGAAAAGCTTAGTTTACCTTTTTACGATGCTGACGGGTTTCATCCGCCCGAAAATATTGAGAAAATGAGTGCGGGGAAACCTTTAAATGATACTGATCGGCAAGGGTGGTTACAAGCTATTCATAATAAGGCGGTTGGCGTATTAAAGGAAGATGAAGGTGCGGTAATAACCTGCTCGGCGTTAAAAGAAATATATCGTCAGGCTATCTCAGACGGAATAGAGTCTGGGGTAAAGTGGGTGATGCTCAACGGGGACTACGAGCTTATAAAAAATAGGATGGAAGAGCGTTCGCATTTTATGCCGTCAGCGTTATTGAAATCGCAGTTTGATACGCTGGAAAAACCTGATTACGGAATACATATTTCAATAGAAAAAACGCCAGAAGAAATTGTTAACGAAATTATTTCTGAAACATTCACGGTGGCAAAAGAATAGGGTAAAATTCTCTGAGTCAAAAATTCGACTGAGAGAAGTACTGGCTTAGTCTTTTACGAAACTTAATAACTCAAAAACACAGAAACTCAAATATGTCAGAATTAAAAGAATTTGGATTAATAGGAATGGGTGTAATGGGAACCAGCCTCGCCCGAAATTTGGCAAACAACGGGTTTAAACTTGCTCTCTATAATCGGTACGAAAAAGGCGTGGAAGAGCAAATTGCTGAAAAAGCCATTGCCGAACACGAAGAACTTAACACCGCAGCGAGTTTTGAAGATTTGCAGAAGTTTGTTGACGCTCAGTCAACGCCCCGCAAGATTTTCTTAATGATAAAAGCTGGACCTGTTACCGATTATGTAATTAATGATTTAACCCCGTTATTAGAAAAAGGCGATATTATTATTGACGGCGGAAACTCGCTCTACAAAGATACCGAACGTCGAATTAAAGAATTGAAAGAAAAAGGCTTGCACTTTATCGGAACGGGTGTTTCGGGTGGTGAACGAGGTGCATTAGAAGGTCCTTCGATTATGCCATCAGGAGATGCTGAAGCCTACAAAATTATAGCACCTTATCTAACTAAAATCGCGGCTAAAGATAAAGACGGAAAACCGTGCTGTACCTACGTAGGAAAAGGCGGCTCGGGTCATTTTATTAAGATGGTTCATAACGGTATTGAATACGCTGAGATGCAACTCATTGCCGAAAATTACGCCTTGATGCGGTACGCTTATCGGATGTCAATGCCCGCCATTGCAGAAGAATTTACGGCTTGGCAAGCTCAGGGATTGGGTAGTTATTTATTGGAAATTTCAACTAAGATTATCCAACAAAAAGAAGACGGAGAATATCTGATTGATAAAATTTTAGACAAGGCGGGAAATAAAGGAACGGGTAGTTGGACCACCGACGCCGCTACCGATTATGGCGTGCCAAGTACGGTGCTGACCTCGGCGTTATTTGCTCGTTATATTTCAGCATTTGCCACTAAACGAAGCAATTACGAAACTTACTTTGCGTTAGACAAACCAACTTTGGAGAATCTACCTGCTTTTGAAGAATTACGGAATGCCTACGCGTTAGCTCGGATGGTGAATCATCAGCAGGGTTTTGAGTTGATGAATGCGGCTTCCGAAACCTACGAATGGGGATTGGACTTTTCCGAAATTGCCCGTATCTGGACAAACGGTTGCATCATCCGTTCGGAGTTGATGGAATCGCTGGTGGAAGACTTTGAATCAAGTGTCGAAATTTTGAAGACCGAATCTCGCAAGTCATTTATTATAGGCACGCTTCCTTCGCTTAAAAAAGTGGCGGCAACGGCAATTTATACGGGTATTTCTGTTCCGTGTACGCTTTCAGCCGTTGACTTTTTGAATGCACATTTGTATAATTATCCAACGGCAAATATGATCCAGGCTCAACGGGATTTCTTCGGTGCCCACACATTTCAACGCGTCGGTGATTCAACCGAGAAGTTTTATCACTTTGAGTGGGAAGAGTTTTGAGCAGACGCTCACGAAAAAAGTATGACTTCTTCTGCTTTGTGCGGGAGCGTAACGTAAGATTTAAATACGAAACCTATCTTCTTCAGTAACCGCTGAGAAGGTAGGCTTTTTCTTATTTTATGAACCTTATTTGCAAGTTCAAGTCAAGGTTACTCAATGCCTTTAGCTCTTGGTAAGTTGAAAAGAGAAGAGTTTACGTTGAAAGGCTTGCTCTGGATAAGAAGTGATCGAGTTCAGCTTCTGTGCTGAAATGGAGGTCGCTTTCGGCTTTATCTTGAAAGAAAAGTATTAAGCTCAAATGACGTTCAAACACTCTATACGAGTTGCCTTCGTAGTTATAAATAAAGAAAACTTTACTCAAATTTACCTTCGTTACAAGTACTGTTTCTATGCTTCTTGACGGTCTTAAATATTCCGTATTTATACATTTAAGAAGGTTCATTTTTTGAAAGTATGTTGAAAATGATAATCTAAAAATTCTCTGCCCGGCAAAAACCTTTCGGGTTTAATAATGTCTTGGTTATGGTACTTGAAGAAGAAGTCATTTACGACTTTCTCGGTTGTATAATCATCAAAATACTTTGAGATAATCACTTTAAAATCGGGTGTAATTGTCAAGTAACCTTCATCAAAAGCTTTGTGATGGATACTATTTAGGCATAACCCATTATGTGGATTAGTTCTATTTGCCTCGTCTTCTGACCAAGGCTTTATATGGCTTGCTTCTAATAAATCGGGAATTGAGAGTCCTGTTATGCAACACCTGAAATTATAAGAAGATAGAATTGCACTCCTAAAAAAGCGTTGGTTGACCCTTGCCTTGACGGTTGTAGTTATATCTCTTCCTTTTGGGAGGTTCTCGAAATCTATTTCTTCAATTTTTTTGTTCTGAAACTTCGCTATTAACTCTTCACTTTCGAAGGCTAACGTTTCCCAATTTCCCGTAAACTCGTTCCAAATATCTTCCTCTACTTTTCCTCCGTTAACTAACCCTGTTATTCCCTGTTTCTTGAGTTCAGGGTCAAGTCTGCCAAAATTTCCAATTTTCATGTTTAGGGCAGAAGGAGAGCGACCAATAATATGAGCATATTTTATTATTATCGGATTTGCTTTATTACTGCTTCTAAAAGGAATTTGGCAGTATACGTTGAATGCTACGATTGTTTCTTCTCGCGTCCAGTTATTTTTTGCCATTCTAAATTATGGTAAATAGTGGGAAAGCATTTTTAGTATATCGTTTGGTTTCTATAGGGCTGACTTTGAACCTTTTTTTCAAATCTTTCAAAAGACTCTTTTATTGAGTGTTAACCGTTGTAAGATACGAAAAATATTTATTTAAGTAGGAAGTATTTTGGGGGATAGCCGAGCTGTTTCACATTTTTTCTACTTTGCCAACGAAAAAAGCATAACTTCTTCCGCTTGGTGCGGAAGCGTTACAAACGAGTCAAAACGGAGACCTATCTTCTTCAGCAACCGCTGAGAAGATAGGTTTTCTTTGTTCGTAATGGCGTGAATTTTGGTCAATCCGAATTGATTAAATGCAAGGATTTTCAATTGGTCTACTGCTTCAAAAGCGTAGCCATTTCCCTGAAAATCGGGAAGTAAAGCGTAGCCAATATCTATTCCGTTGATTCCGTCGCGGTCGTAGAGTCCGCAAGTGCCAATTTTGGTTTCGTCAGATTTGCGGAGAACAGTGTAACTCCCGTAACTGAGGCGTTCAAATTGTGGAGTAATTCGATTACGAATATATTCTACGGCACCTTCTTTTGAATAAACTTGGCGATCGCCGATGTACTGCAACCAACCAGGGGAGTTCATTAAAGTAACAAGGAATGGGGCATCCGTTTCGTCGGTTGGTCGAATTATTAAGCGATTGGTTTGGAACAACGTATTATCTTCGGTTTTTCGGTAAGTATTTTATAATCCTGCCGCAATTAGTAAGCCTAAATCACGGTAGCGAAGGTCGTACTTTTGAGCAAGAGAGTATTTTGTGATGCTTCCTCGGTAGGCGTAAACTCCTTTCATAAACCACTGATTGGCGTAAATCATTTCGGAGATGCCACCTTGTTTACCAGTTTTTAAAAGAAAAGGCGTGAAGATATTACTCAACGAAAGGCTCGCTGTATGAGCTACCCGAGAAGTAATATTAGGTACTCCGTAGTGAATAACATTGTGTTTCATGAAAGCGGGTTTATCAAGCGTGGTTATTTTGGAGGTTTCGACGCAGCCGCCCTGATCTATGGAAACGTCAATAATAACGGAGTTTGGTTTCATTTGCATTACCATTTCTTCGGTAACGATAAGCGGCGAACGCCCACTATCAGAACGCATAGCCGCTACTACAACATCGGCGTGTTTGAGGGCATTTGAAAGCGTGACGGAGTCAATGATAGAGGTATAAATATTCTGCCCGACGGCGTATTTTAGACGTTGCATTCGATAAACGTGCGAGTCAAAAACCTTGATTTCTGCACCAAGTCCTAGAGCAGCACGGGCGGCGTATTCGCCCACGGTTCCGGCTCCAATAATTACAACGGAGGTTGGAGGAACTCCCGTTACACCACCAAGAATTATTCCCCTGCCTTGATTGGCATTACTCAGGTATTCTGCCGCGATTAACATAACCGAACTTCCCGCAATCTCGCTCATTGCCCGTATTATTGGAATGTCTCCTACTTTATCTTCAATGTACTCAAAAGCGATAGCAGTGACTTTCTTGTCATTGAGCCGTTTGAAGTAATCTTTAGAGAGAGCAACGGGGTTTAACGTTGAAATTAACGTTTGTCCTTGCCGCAAATAGTCAAATTCTTCGTCTGTAAGCGGCTCGATTTTGAGAATAATTTCTGCGTCAAATACTTCACGTGCCGACTCAACTATCTGTCCTCCAGCGATTTGATATTCTGAATCATTAAAGTTGGCGTCTTTTCCTGCGTCTTTTTCGATAATTACTTCGTGCCCGTTGTTCACGAGTAAAGCTACTGCGTCAGGAGTGAGAGCAACACGCTTTTCTAACAGAGAAATCTCTTTGGGTAAGCCAATGGTAATCCGTTTTGATGAGTTCTTTATTTTAGCGGGAGATTCTTTTGGATATAGTGCTGATTGAGCAAGTTCTTTTACTGATTGACCGTGCATTTTCTGTTAATTATCAATTCCGAATACTTCGGAGTAAGTGAATGATAATAGCCAAATTCATGACTGTTATCAGTAGTATAACTATGAAAGTAAAGTTAAACTTATTTTACGTTTCTTATCTTCAATTTCCTTAATTTTGACAATAAAAGTATCTGGAGGTAGGAGTGGAGTTATGCGTTCTGACCATTCAATGAAGCAGTGATTTCCTGAATAAAGGTATTCTTCTATCCCGATGTCGAGTGCTTCTTCCACGGATTTAAGACGATAACAATCAAAGTGGTAAATTACCCTGTTACTAGTCGTAATGTACTCATTAATAATCGAGAAGGTAGGACTTTGTACCGCATCTTCAACGCCCATTTGTTTGCAAATAGCCTGAATAAATGTAGTCTTTCCTGCTCCCATCTCTCCTTCAAAACACCAAACAAATCGTTCAGTTGAACACGCAATCACTTTTTCAGCGGCTTGCGGAAGTTGTGATAAATCATCAATGACGAATTCTGACATAGTAGTAGGTAAATGAGCTTAAAGTGCAAAGGTAGGCAATGCCTAAAACAAAAAAGAGAAATGCCCACCTAGCATTTCTCTGATATGATATTTTTTTAACGTAAACCCATTGTACAAAAGTACTTGCGTTTTACTTATTATGGTTTGCCTTTACCAACGTTAGGAAAGGTAATGTACCCGCCCGCTATGGCAATCGCAATCAATATAATGCCAATTACAACAGTAGCAAATAGGATATTTTTTGATTTTCTTTTCTTCTCGACTTTAGCTTCATCGTTTAAATCATAATTATCTGGTAGCTGTCCTCTTTTGTCTGACATAGTTGTAGTGTTTAATTCTGTAAAAGTATGTAAGAAGGAGTACTCAATATTTATAATTGAAATTACTCTTCTTATTTTAACTGGCATTAACCGATATATGAGCGTAACATCCACGCCGTTTCTTCGTGTGCTTGTAAGAGGCTAACCAGAAAATCTTCTGTACCGAAGTCTTCTGCATCTCCGGCTACACTAACGTGGTTGCGTATCCACCGGATAACCGTTTCGTGATCTTCCAATAGCTGGCCAATCATTTTCTTCGGCTCGTTAAATGGCTGACTGGCTTCGTTTAATTGCGATTGCTTTAGGAAATCCTGCATCGAACCGTTTACTTCGTGACCAAGCTTTCTGATTCTTTCGGCAATCAGGTCGATGTGTTCTTCGCCTTCTTTGTATAGCTTTTCAAAAAATTCGTGCAACTCTAAGAAAGAGTCACCTTTTACGTTCCAATGATAATTCCTGGTTTTGATATACAGTACGTGTTTATCTGCGAGCAGCACATTCAGTGCATCAATGATGTCAAGTGTTACTTTCTTTTCTAATCCTATTTTAGTGTTTTCCATATTTTTTGTTTATTCCTTTTAACTTTTGAACTGATTTACGCTACTCGATAATCAGTTCTTCTCTAATGAGCGTTGTACGCCTTCTAAGCGTTCACTTAATTCTTGTTTGAATGAACCCCATTCGGTTTTGATGTCGCCTTCTAAGTCTTTGAGTGCTTTACGCATTTCCACTCTTTCTGCGTTTATCTCTTCCTTACGTTCTTTCCAACGGGCTTTCTCCTTTGCCGTTGCTGTCTCTATTTTGTGGTCAAGTTCTTCGGCTTCTTGATCCAGATTTTCTAAGGCTTTGCTGACTTCAGTTGTTAACTTGGTCTTTTCTTTTCGTATTTCGGCACTTATTTCTTCCCCGCTGTTCTCGATGCGATTACCTAAGTTTTCAACATCGTCTGCCATTGATTCGACAGTTTCTTCGGCATCTTGTTGCGTTTCGAGTGAGCAGGCAAAAAATAGCGAGGAAGACAAAAAAGCAACGGTGAGTAATTGAGCTATTTTTATATACGTTTTCATGTTTTTGGTTACCTTATGTTTGAGTTTATCGGTGCGTTTATTGCAAGGGGCGTGTCAGTACCTACATTAAATAGTGCTGACATAGTTTCTTAGTTTTTACGCTACCGCTCCGTTCAGCTTTTTATATTCTGTAATTGCTCTAGAAGCGTTTCTCAATCCGTTGCGTTGCTCCGAAATGATGGCAAGTTCTTCAGTTGTGAAACTTTCTGTATCTGTTGATATAGCATCGTAGGCCGTTATAATTGCTTTTTCACCAAACTCACAACTACTTAAAATCGAGCCACGGTTATTACCCGTGATGGCGGTTTTGAAATTAATCCACGCCCGGTGAATACTGGCACTTACAGAACCTTCCGTTTCTACTTTTCCGTCCATTCTGATTACTAAGTTTCCTAAGTCTTTGCGGTACGAGCGGCTATCGTTCGCCATTTTCATGAACAATGCCCTTAGATTAGTATCTACGATTTTTGTTTCTTCCGATACTTTTTCGTAGCCATCTATACGGTCGTTATTATACTGAATCAATTCATTAATTATATTACTTTTCTCTTCTACAGTTTTCATGCTTGTTTTATTTTATTGTTTTGATAACTTCAATAGGGTTTGTAAGGTAAAAAGGTCGTTCCTTTATTATTATTTTTTGTAAACAACTAATTACTAATAGATTAGGGTTATTTGACGTGTGGATGTTTTTACACAATTGTAGAGAATCTACGTGCGGGTGGAGGTTTTGGAAAAGGAATATTTCGTAATTCATTCTCAGCTTATTATTGTACCGCCACAATACAGCATTTCCTTTTTTATATCTATCATGTATAAAATCCTGAGCTAAACCCGACCGATTAAAAATAAAAAAGGGAAGCAAAGCTTCCCTTTTTTGTGTCAGTCTAATCTAATTAACCCTAACCCTACTTATTTATGAAATTTTTAATACGACCTTGCGGCACGTAGTTACGATGTGTGTTTGATTATTTGACTTTGAAAGCTGTTATACGCTTGATTACCTTGTTGTCTTTTCTGGTAACCTCTGCAAACAACTGATTCGCTTGAACCATCATTTTTAGAGAAAAATGAACTGGCGAGGTCTACCAACAAATAAGACCCAAGAATTGCGGTGGTTGCTATGACTAGTAATGATAAAGTTTCCATGATTATTAAGTTGATTTCACAAATGATAAAAAACAAGTTCCGTTAATATTCCCCGCGGTACTCTGTGATTAATTGTAGAATATTGTAGATTTAAATACCCAAAAGCACAGTTTTATTGTGGAATTACATTGATCGTAAACGTAATACTTCAGACGTTCTTTTTTATCTCAGTAACCTCAGTAATATGAAATTACTGATAATTATAACCTCTAAATAAAATAAACCATGTCAAAACTCAAGCTTTATCAAGTACTGTCCATCGTGTTTTTCGTAGGAATGGTAGCAATGAACTACCTCGCTGTTTCACTTCCATTGGGTGGGAATACTACGGGGGAATTGTCAGATATGTACCCAAACCTATTTACTCCAGCGGGGTTCACTTTTTCAATTTGGGGAGTAATATATACGGCACTCTTGGTATATGTTATTTTTCAAGCCCGAAGTTTATTTAAAGGAAAGCCCGAACTCGCTGATAATGTTATTGAGGAAATTGCCCCATGGTTTTTAGTATCTTGTATCTGTAATATGTTGTGGATTGTACTTTGGCACTATCAGTTTATTACTCTCTCTGTCATAGTAATGCTGGGTATCCTCTACAGTTTACTACAAATTGTGAGTCGGTTATATTTTAACGAGCGTTTGGGTGGGCTTTACAATAAGCTATTTTTTAAAATTCCGTTCGGACTTTATTTTGGTTGGATACTTGTAGCAACCGTAGCAAATATTACAACATTATTGGTTGATTTAGGTTGGGATGGTTTTGGTTTTCCCGAAGTCTTATGGGCCATCATTATGATTGTAACTGCCACGCTTATTGCTGCTTTTACAGCCTTTAAACTCAATAATATATTTATTGGACTATCGGTGGTTTGGGCTTTGTTCGGTATAGTGAGTAAGCGTTTTGACCGAATCGAAGTAGAGCCTTTTGAGGCGTTACCTTACTTGGGTATTGCGTGCATGGTTATTCTGACTATTGCATTATTTTTCGTTACTCAGAAAAAAACCATTGCTCGTGTTGATTAACCACTTGAAATAATGTGGTGGAAGGAAGAAGTGGCATCAAAAGTGCTACTACCCTTAGTTTAAGGGAAGGGAGATTTCAAATGTGGTACCAATTCCCAACTCAGATTTAACGTCTATGGATGCTTTATGAGCGTGGATAATGCTTAAAGTAGCAGAAAGGCCGAGCCCTATTCCGTTGTTTTTAGAAGTAAAGTATGGTTCAAACAGCTGCTCGACTTTTTCTTCTTCTATTCCCGAACCATTATCTTGCACTTTCAGCACGAATTTGTTTTCCTCAATTTTACCAGAAATGGTAACTTTAGCATCTTCGGTATTTTCTAAAGCTTCGATGGCATTTATTAGCAAGTTGTTGAGTACTATTTCGAACTGAGAAGCACTCAACGGAATCAATATATTATCAGTATCTAGTTGTTGTGAAATGGTAATTCCTTGAAAATCTGCCCGATCCTTTACGTTACTAATCGCTTTTTCTACGATAGGCTCAATAGGTTGTAAAATGGTCTGTACCTCTTTCTGCTTCGCGGAATTTAGTACTTCCGTGATGAGTGTGTCAATGCGAGTTGCGTTACGCTTAATGATATCAATGTAAAAATCCAGCGAGTTGTCTTCAGCTTCAGCTTCTAAACTTTCTGCGGCAAGGTTTATATTTGTTAAGGGGTTGCGAACTTCGTGAGCCAAAGTTCGCATTAAGCGTGCCGCCGACTGGATTTTTTCGTTCATCAATGATTCCCTTTCTGCTTTCAGGCGGTGGGTTTGATTAACTATTATACCGTGCACGTATACTCCATCAGAAGCTGATTCAACTATTTTACACGAAATCAAACAGGGTTTTACTTTTCCTCTTTTATTTTTTATCTGAACGGGCATATCCCTTATTTCTCCGTCCTTTTCAAGAATTTCTGTCATCTTTGATGCTACTTCTGGGTTTTCTATAATATCTTCTATTCTGATATTAAGTAACTCATCTTCGGTAAACCCTGTCAGTTCATAAAATGATTCGCTTACCCGAATAAGATGATGATGGGTGTTACTGATGAAGATAACATCATTCGCTTGTTCAAAAATTGTTCGGTATTTATTTTCACTTGCTTTGAGTGCACGTAAAGTCTCTGCTTGCTTGAGTGAATACCTGATACTTCTTTCTAATATATCAGCGGTGAGGTTGCTCTTGACCAAATAATCGTAAACACCTAAATTTGCCGCTTCGTAATCTACGTTTGTGTCGCCTACTCCGGTCAGTAGTATAGTTGGTGAGTCAAGTTGTTTTTTGTTGACAACCTCTAGGAGGTCGAAAGCAGTTTTCGCCCCTAACAGATAATCAAAAATGAATAAATCGTATTTTTTTTCAGATATAGCTTCTGCCGCTGTTTCGTAATTACTCTTCCATTCTATGTTAAAAGATATATTTTTTATATCCTCAAAATACTCAGAGGTTAGGAAGTAATCATCCTCATCGTCGTCTACGAGAAGTACATTTATTGATTTCATAGTGAGTTCCTAAAATGTCAGAATGTGCTTTTTTAAACTAACCCGCGTAAGTGGGTGGGGTGGAAGTTAATCAGTTATTGGAATTATTTTCTCCGAAAGTAATTCTATAATCTTCGAAAAAGATTTGAATACGATGGGCTTTTGAACATATCCGTCAACATTTGCTGGGATATAAAATCCGTTATCATTTAATGTTTTTAATGCGTTACTCGTCGCCGCAGATTTTACTTCTAATCCGTTTTGACTCATATTGAGTCAAAAGTGAACTCAGATATTTATAGAATTAGCGATAAATTATTCTATAAATACCGTGGGTGCTTTAGGAGATTTTTCAATGGCATCTACTGTGTTAATTTTGTAATGTCTTTTACTTTGTTCATTCTCTTTCCGTGGGTTGAATTTTAGGTAAAATGATTGTGAAAGTAGTACCTTGATTAATAGTTGAGTTCGCGTATATAAACCCGTTATGATTATCTACTACTTTACGACAAATTGCTAATCCGATACCCGTTCCAGCGTACTGGGCACGACCGTGTAGTCTTTTGAAAACGGTAAAAATCTGCTCCGCATATTCATTTGAAAATCCGATTCCGTTGTCTGTTAAAGTCACTTTATAATAATTCTGACCATTAATTAAGTAATTTGTTGCTTCTGAGCGGGTTATGCTTTCACTCTTTATAGTAATTACAGGATTCTTGCCCTCTTCTCGGAACTTAATGGCATTGCTTAACAGGTTGTTGAATAATTGACTCAGCTGTGCAGCTATTCCCTTTGTGTTGGGTAAGTTTTCCACGGTTACCGTCGCTTTAGTTTCTTCAATACTAATTTCCATGTTTGATAAAGCGTCCTTGATGGATACGTTCAAATCAACATCTTCAAAAGTCTGGTCGTTTGTAAGTCTTGAAAGAGAGAGTAGGTTATTTATCAACCCCCGCATTCTTTCCGCAGCATCGAGCATTCTATCAAGATAAAGCGTTGGCTTTTCTGCCATATTATCGCCGAGAGATAATTTTAGACGTTCGCCAAACGTAACTATTTTTCTGAGGGGTTCTTGCAAATCGTGCGAAGCCACGTAAGCAAATTGTTCCAGATTCTGGTTAGATGTATCTAACTTAGAAACTTTATTCTCCAGTTCTTTTTGAATTTTTTTGAGGTAAGTGGCGTCACTTGTGCTGCCCATTACCCGTGCAATTGTTTTGCCATCTTCCGCGTAAGCTACTACTTTAGACTGGCTAATAAGCGTTTTCTCAACGCCGTCTTTCGTTATAATGCGGTGTTCGTAATCGTCGTACTGCTCCCCAGTCGCGAGAAATATTTCGTTCCGTTCTAACAGGTGATCAAGATCATCCGGATGAACCCACTTATAATAGTTTGGTACTTCAAGTTCCAAACTTTTCCGATTTTTGGGGTCAAAGCCAAAAATTCGGTACAGCCCATCTGACCAAATTACTTTATCTTCCAAAACGTACCAGGTCCAACTCCCAAAATCCATCATGGCTTCTGCTTCGGAAAGAAGCATAGTAATCCGCTCTTTGTCGATTTCTACTTTTGTTTTTTCCGTAATATCTTCCGAAAGCCCAAGTAGTTCTACTGGATTGCCATCAATATCTCTGCGGTAAACCATAGAGCGAGTGGCAATTTTTATAACATTGCCGTTCTTATGGTTTATTTCGTAGACATGATAGTAAACTTCTTTATCAGATTCATATTCTGAGCTAAACGCCTCAACCGACTGCATAAAAGCATTGGTGGAATCAGGTAATATATCGTCCTGTTCGTAGCCTAATATAGTAGAAAGGCTTTTACTGAGGAAAAGGAGTCTGCCAGTCTTGCAATCTGTTACGTGAGCCACGTACGGAAGCAAGTTCAGAATACCCCCCATAAGTGAGAAGTCAAGTGATTTGTAGTACGAATTTGGTAATATAGATGATAATGACACAACTAATAAAAGTAAAATTTAAGATTTGTGGATTTATTATTTGAACCCACGAAGCATTTTAAAACGCTTCTTACATATTCAATGCCTTCATTTTATTGTAAAGCGTTTTTCGGTCAATATTCAAATAACGTGCAGCCTTACTTTTGTTGAAATTGGTTTGCTGAAGGGCATTCATAATCGTTTCAAATTCAGCTTCCTGAGCAGCTGCTTTCAAATCGTTTACGTTTGTTTTTGTTTCTAACGAGTGTGATTTGCTGTTAACATGAGCCATAGGATTTGAAGGCTCAAACGAGGTTGGTTCATCGGCAAACATGACATGTCCGTGGTTTAGAAGCTCGAAAGGTAAAGCTTTTGCTTCCACAACGCTGCCTTCGCTAAGAAGTGTAGTTCGTTTTACAATGTTATTTAATTCACGCAAGTTACCGTACCACGGGTAGCTCATAAAGCAATCTATGACTTCTTTCGAGAATCCGGTGATGTTTTTGTCGAGTTCTGTATTTGTCTTATCTAGGAAGAATTTGGCAAATAACATAATGTCTTCGCCGCGTTCACGCAACGGAGGAACCGTTATACTAAACTCATTGAAGCGGTGGTATAAGTCTTCTCTGAATCTGCCTTTTTTGATTGCTTCTGGTAAATTCTCATTACTGGCAATGATGATTCTTACGTTAAGACTGATTTCTTTATTGCCGCCCAAACGCTTCACTTTCTTCTCTTGTACAACCCGCAGTAACGAAACTTGAACTTCGTATGAGAGATTAGCAATTTCGTCTAAGAATAATGTCCCGCCGTTGGCAAGTTCAAAGTGACCAATCTTCTGGTTGAGTGCTCCAGTAAAAGAGCCTTTCTCGTGTCCAAAAAGCTCGCTTCCGGCAAGTTCTCTGGAGATTGCTCCGCAGTCCATCGCCACAAATGCTTCGCCACCTCGCTTGCTTCTGTTGTGAATTTCACGGGCAATAGCTTCTTTTCCGGCACCACTTTCACCGTATATAATTACGCTAAAATTTGTTGGAGCAACCAAGTCGATTTGCTTCATTAAGCTTTCTGAAACTGCACTGTTCCCGAAGATATATCCTTTGGGAGCTTTATTGCCAGATCGTCTTGCTTTGCCTGCTGATTTTGTGGAATCAGAGGATTGCGTAGTCTTTTCCTCGTTTGCTGAGTTTTCCTCAGACTTGGTAGATACGCTTGACAACGCCTTCTTGACAGTCATCAGAATTTCGTCGGGAAAAAGGGGCTTTGTGACGTAGTCATAGGCACCTTGCTTCATGACGCTTATCGCGACTTTTATATCAGAGTATCCCGTAATGATTATTACAGGAACGGAAGCATTTTTTGATTTAGCGTATTGTAATAGTTCAACGCCATTAATATCTCCCAACTTAAAATCTGTCATGATTAAATCGGGCTTGAACGTATCAATTTTTTGCATACCGGTCCGACCGTTTTGAGCGGTCGATACATCGAAGTCATTGCGGGTCAAAAAGCGTTCAAGCAGTAGACATATATCACTATCATCGTCAATTATTAATATTTTGGTCTTGGACATGTAATGCAGTTATTTGCGGGTATTTTTTTGGGGAAATATGAATAAACACAACAACATTTTATATAATTCGGCGGTATTTTGAGGAGTCAATACTCATCACTTCGCGGTATTTTGTAATTGTACGACGAGACAATGAAATTCCTTCATTTTGCAGAACTGTTTTTATCTGAGTATCTGTATATGGTCGCCTTTTATTTTCAGTATCTATGATGCTTTTTACCATTTCTTTGACCCTACGATTTGAAATTTCTGTTCCGTCGTTGTTTATTATGGAATCTGTAAAAAGATCCTTTAAGTTAATCATGCCGTACGGAGTTTGGGCGTACTTTTTACTTGTAACCCGTGATACAGTGGATATCTCCATTCCGATCAGGTCAGCTACGTTCTTTAATATCATTGGGCGGAGGTTTTCAGTTTTGCCAGTTTTGAAGTACGGCTCCTGTAGGTAAATAAGCGTTTTTATTACCTTAGTCATGGTTTGCTGTCGTTGCTGAATCGCGTCTATAAACCACACCGCTGATTTTATCTTATTGCCAACGTAGCTGCGGGTTTGTCTATCTTTATGACTTGAGAGTGAATTTGCGTAATGCTCATTCACACCAAATTTCCGTGCCTGAGGATTATTTATTTCACCAACAACCCGATTGTCTATAATATCTACTATGTAGTCAGGAATAATTGTGTGGTTTGTGGCAACGGTAGAACTATTTTTCCCTCTAATTGGGCTGGGGGATAAAGTAGCAATGAGCGTAATTGCTCTTTTTATATCGTCTTGTGTAATATTAAGCTTGCTTTCTATTTTCTCGAATTCCCGCTCGGAAAATTGGTGGTAACAATCCGATAATATGCTGTAAGCAATCTCGACATCCTTCCCTTCTTTTTTGCATTCTTCAAGTTGAAGCAACAAGCATTCACGCAAATCGAGGGCAGCTAAACCATTTTCTAACTGATTGATAACGGTTCTCACCTTACTTACTTCCTCTTCACTGACGAATATATTGTAACTAAAGGAAATATCATTGGTGAGGTCTGCAATATCTCTTCTGAGAAAGCCCGTATCATCCAGCATATCAATGATAAACTCAGCAATCATTATTTCCCTCTCGCTGAAATTTAGGTAGTGGGTCTGTTCTTTCGCTTCGTCGTGGAAAGTATACTCAACCGTTATGGGAGCAGTATAATGCTCATCGTCTTCAGAGTAGTTATTTACTTTTGTTTTATATTGAGGCACACCATAATCGTACTCTTCGGGGCTAAAGTGCGTTTCCCATTCAATTTCAGAAGCTGAAGAAGATAAGTTATCATCAATTGTATTATCATTGTGGTCGAAAGAGTCCATCGCATCTATTTTTGAATCGTCGAAATTAGATTCGTTCTCTTCTAAAAAAGGATTCTCTTCAAGTTCTTTCTTTATGTAGTCGTCAAGTTCATCTAAACCAAGGTTTAGAAAGTTCAGAAACTGTATTTGCTGTGGACTTACCTTCAGGTGTTGCTTGAGCGTTTGTACTTGACTGTTACTGACCATGGGTTGCTTTTTATATGAAGACTCCTATTCAATAAGAAAGCCAAAATAGGTCTATATCGGGCTTGATTAAATAGCGGAAGGTTCAAGGTGCTGATAATATGTTAATTATATCACCATTTTTTTCTGGATATAATTTAAGTATAAGATAGGTAAAATTAAGCGTTGTAGAAAATAGTAATCAAAGTGGGTAATAAAATACACAATATATTTAGCTTTTATAAGTTTAGTAATACCCGAATCATCAACGTAGCTTTTGGTTTTGCGTTTGCTTTACTGATTTTTTTGATGGGTTTCACGTACAGTCGGTTTGCCAATTACAGCAGCTATGGTAATGTGGTAGAGCACACGCAAGTAGTGCTGAATAGTATTGTAAAAGTTGCGGGGAAACACGAGTCTTTGATGGCTAATCAACGTAGTTTTTTACTCACAAAAAATGAGACTTACCTTAATCAGTTCAAAAAAGATACTGATAGTCTGAGAGCCACAGTTGACGAAATCAGAATTCTAACTTCAGATAATCCTGAGCAAGCCAAGAATTCAGTAATGTTGAAAGAGTTATCACAGATTAGAATAACTCAACTGTATGTAGAAATGATAAACGATACGACCAATGCGAAGTATCGTCCCGACCAGAAAAAGCTTCTGGCTAAAAATCAACGAAAATACGATGAGGTTGTGCTACTCATTCAGGAAATGTACAAGGTAGAGCGGCGGTTGCTCCGGCAGCGATTGACCATGAAAGAATCCGAAGAACAGTTTGCTCCGGTACTTCTTGCTGTGACAAGTTTTGTGGCTCTTACCTTACTACTGATGGCATTCTACCTCCTAAACTTAGAACTGAAAGAGAGGAACCGTGTTGAAAATCTGTTGAAAGGCAACATAGAAGAATTAAATCTATCTAATCATCACTTGGAAGAGTTTGCCCGGGTTTCTTCGCACGATTTGAAAGAACCGATTCGTAAAATAAGTATATTCAGCGATCAGTTGCTGCAAACGTACGCCAAAGACCTGCCGCCCAAAGCTCAAACAATACTTAGGCGAATAAATAGTTCAGCCATTCGAATGAACGACCTCATTAGGGACATGCTGAATTACTCTAGTTTGATGTCTAAAGGTAAGTCAAAGAAAGAACCTGTTGAATTAGATCATATATGGAAAATAGTTGTAGCCGAATTTGCCGAAGAGATTAAAGACAAAGGTATCATGGTTATTTCAGATAATTTTCCCGTTTTAACAGGTTTTGGGTATCAGATGCACCAACTTTTGCAGAACCTTTTGAGTAACGCCATAAAGTTTGCGGATGAGGATAGAAAGCCAGTAATTAAAGTACAATATAAGGTAGGTGGACTTATCGAAGGGGTAGCCTTTCCAAAGGCTTACGTAATTGCATTTTCTGACAATGGTATCGGGTTCGATGCCGATAGTTACAGCAGTAAAATATTTAGCGTATTTAGCAGGTTGAATCTGGAGAAAGAGGGTACGGGAATAGGTTTGGCAATATGCAAACAAATCACGGAAAACCACGATGGTGAAATATCTGTGACAAGTAAAGAAGGAGTGGGGACGACGTTTACAATTACCCTGCCATCTGCGTAAAAGCATTAATATGCATTCGTCAAGGTTTTCGTAATACATATTAATTTGCGTTTGAAAAAGAATAAGTGATGAAAAGCTGACGTTTAATAACGTAGATTTGTTATACTTTCGATGATATCTCCTTTTTTAATAACCTTAGCTAACTCATACCCGTATTGAAGCATACCTTACTTATAGCGGAAGATGATGTAGATGATCAACTGCTGCTTGAATCGGTATTTGAAGAACTGAAGCTTCTTTATAAATTAGTATTTGTAGAGAACGGAATTGAAGCTCTCGCGTATCTTGAAAAAAACTCAAAAGAGTTACCAAGCTTGATACTCTTAGACTTAAATATGCCCAAAAAGGATGGTCGTGAAACGTTGATTGAAATAAAATCAAACGACGGCTGGAGTTCTATCCCAATAATTATCTTTACTACTTCCGACTCAGAAGTAGATATTGCGTACAGTTACAAACATGGTACTAATGCTTTCATAACAAAACCTTTGAGCTTTCGTGAGTTAAAAGGAATTGTGGAGTCAATTGACCTCTTTTGGTTCAAAACTGCCAGACTTTCTTAGTAAGTGAGAAACCGTTTCTTCCCAACAAAAAAATCGGATATCTTACAGGAAGACATCCGATTGTTTGTTGGTAAGTATCAGGCTGGACCGATTTGCTTTAAACTCATTAAAAGAACCAAAAGCTATCACGTAGTTCAAATGTAACTGAACCAAGGTAGTTATTAGCTGTGTAGATTTTTGCGGTGTAATTTCCTGGAGAAACCTTTTCGTCTAAAGCTAAGTTAAACACGATGTCTTGTGGGCTTTTTGCAAAATTTACTTTTTGCGTAGCGTGAACATTTAATGAGATTGGCTCTTTAATGCTCATTATACTGACGTTATCAATCACTCCTTGAGCTGGGTTCATATTACTATCAGTTAACGAAAGGTAAACCGGCTCGTTTGCACTTTCGTCAGATTTTAGATAATCCGGTATTTTGAAAGAAACTTGTATCGTCTTACTTTTCTTCGCCTTTGCGGTTAGCTGTTCGTTGCCTTTTAATATCGCTACCTTAAAGTTATCAGCAGGGGAGTGGTAAATTACGTTGTCGTATTTCTCCTCCAAGCTTACATATTGTTTATCCAATTTATCGTAATTGCCTTTCCATTCCTTAAGCCTCAAGTTATTTCCTTCCACGGTCGCAGTAAGTACAAGGACTTCTTCTAACCGTTTCTCCATATTACTTTTTACGGTACGCAACTCAATAATTTCTTGATTCAGTGTGGCTAAGCGTACCGTTTTTTCTTCACTTATTGCTTTGAAAGCGTTCATTTCTCCGCGGTAGGCACGAGCCGTACGCTCTTTTTGACTCAAAAGGCGGTTATTTTCTTCGTATTGAGATTGGAGGGTTTCGTAAGCTACGTTTTTTTCTTCAAGCTGATTTTGCAGAACCACTACATTGTTTTCCAACGAACCGCTGATATTACTCAGCGAGTCTATCGCTGCTTCGGTATCGGTCTTCTCTGCAAATAGTGAGCCGCTTTTTCGATATTGCCATATACCAAAAAGTATGGCAGCAGCTAGTGCTACTCCTAAAAGACTTGTTAAAATTGATGTGGTGGAGGGTGTGTTGTTGTCCATAATTATTTATGTTTCTTTAACTGTACTGAGATGTAGTCACCTCGTTAAGTAAAACAGAAATAGACGTTCCGTAGATTTGAACGTTTATTACGGACTTATGGAATAGGGGACGGGTAATAAGCTCCACACTATTGGTCAGTTCGGACTTCCATTAATATACTCTTTATTTTAGCCATGTTGATAGGCTTTTCGATGAAGGCGTTTACCCCATTCTTTATGGATTCATCACGACTTGGAGTCATAGCAGATATCACCACTATTTTCGTGCCTTTTGCGGTGGATTTGATGGCTCCTATGTGGTTGATTCCAAATCCATCGGGAAGGTTATTATCAAGAAATACAAGATTTGGTTGGAATGTAGCAGCCAAACTTAGACCATCCTTAATGGTATGAGCAAACTCAGTAATATAGGATTGACGTTCTAGAAAGCTTTTGAGCATTACACACAAATCTTTCTCGTCATCTATTATTAATATTTTGTAGTTTGTTTCCATGATGAAACCCCTACGAAAAAAAAACTGTGCCACAACCTTTTGTGTACTAAAAGAGGGTGGTAGCTACCCCACTCTGATCGAGTAGCTACCCCAAACTTTATTATTTTTCTACAGCAATGCCCATATTAACAAGTACCAGCGTAGTAATATCATACGTAGAATCTATGTATGCGAGGTTATTATTGTCTCCAATGTTCAGAATTTGGGTGTAACCTAATTGTTTAGCAACTGTGGCAACGTTTTCACTGATTTTCTGATAAAGCGGACGTAGTAAGTCGTTTTGTTTAAATTCTATCAATTGTGCTCCATTTCTACGAAAACTTGTTAAGTCATTCTCTAATCCGGCAAGTTCTTCTTGCTTCGCCTTCTTTTCAGCTTCGGTCATAGTTTCAAAAGTGGTTTGGGCTGCTTGTAAGATTTTATCGTAGTTAGCAGATTTCTCAGCGAGCTGCTTGCCAAGTTTCTCCTTATAGGCATTGAGGGAATCTTGTGCCGGAGTCAGCTCAGGCATTCTGGATAAGGTGTAGTCGGTATCTACTGTCCCTACTTTTGTGGTTTGGGCAAATGCTGTTACCGAAAAAAGGCTAACGAGTGCAATTAGAATTGTTTTTTTCATAGTACGTAACTTATTAGTTGTTAGGTGGGTGGTTTTATAGCTTGTTTAAATCATTTTGAAAGCTATTGTTCGTTCTTTTTGAGTCTTCACTTCGGGACTCCGAAATGTTATCTTCAAAACTCAATTTCTTCACAAGAAGACAAATCTACAAATTCATGTTTAATATTCTCTTTATAAAATGCGTTAGAAGAACGTAGATTGCTAAGAAAGTTTTCGGCGAAGGACTTTTTTTTTGAAAGTGAACCTTTGTGTGCATAATTAATCTCGACAAAAAACTTCCTATTCGCACAATTTGAAATCACGAGATAATCCCCCAACTTGGTGATGTATTCTCTTACCTGTCTGTTCATTATTGTGTATTTAACATTGAAGTATTGTTCATGGGGCTTCAGCCGATTTTTATAAATTACAAAGTAGCATTCTAAAGATAATTCCTAAAGTCAAATCATAAGTGTATCAAAGTCTCCGTAATATTCTTCGTTTGTGACGCATGAGACTAAGTATATAGTTTGTTTCCAAAATAATGTTTTATCATTTTGAGTTAGTTTAGAAACCAGAAAGCAATATTTTCTAAAAGGAATGTTCTACATGTTGAATTAATTTAAACCTTAGTATGAAAAAGTATCTTCTCATTTTTACTATACTCACAGCTTGTACTATAAAATCAAATCGAATGTCTTATACATGGCCAAACGCCACCGCACCAATTGCTACTGAAAAGGAACACAACAGAACTATTCACGGGGAGTCCGTAAAAGATCCTTATTATTGGATGTACGATTTCTTTGGGAAGGGTCCCGATAGTAATAATGTTGTTGCTTACCTCGAAGCCGAGAATGCTTACCTCGATACCATGATGTCGGCGACAAAGGATTTCCAAGAGAAATTATATACCGAAATGCGAGCTCGCGTCAAGGAAAAAGATGAAAGTGTGCCTTGCCTCAAAAACGGCTACTATTACTACTCTCGTACAGAGGAGGGTAAGGAGTATTTTAAATATTGTCGTCGTAAAGGTAGCATGGAAGCAAAAGAGGAGACTTTGTTAGATGTGGATGCCATGGCAGAAGGAAAGTCATATTTTGCAGTCTCGGGTATGGAAGTGAGCGAAGATAATAACTTACTTGCTTACGGAGTAGATGAAGTATCACGACGTCAGTACACCATTTATGTCAAAGACTTAACTACGGGTAAGCTTTTAGCTGATAAAATTATCAATACTGAAGGTGATCCAGTGTGGGCTAATGATAACAAAACAATCTTCTACACTTCAAAAAACCCAACAACGCTACTTTCAGAAAAGATATACCGCCATACCTTGGGAACTGCAATAACGCAGGATCAAGTAGTTTATCAAGAAAAAGATAAAAGCAATTATATTGGGGTTGGAAAAAGTAAAAATGGACAATGGATTTGGATATACTCCATGGCGACTCTTTCCTCCGAAATGAGATTTATAGGCGCCAACGAGTCAGCAGCTACATTCAAAGTTTTCCAACCAAGAATAAAAGACGTTCTCTATGAAGTATCGAGCCTTGAAGATCGCTTTTTGATCAAAACCAACGACAGCGGAGCGGAGAATTTCAAAATAATGGAATGCCCGCTAAATGCTACTGGTAAAGAAAACTGGACAGCATACGAAGAACATGATTCCAAAGTACTTATTGAAGGCATAGAGGAATTTAAAGACTTCATTGTTATTCAGCAAAGACAAAACGGACTCACCGAACTTAAAGTGAAGTCTCTATCAAATAATGAGGAATACCTCGTGCCTTTTGAGGAAGAAACGTACGATGCTGGCTTGAGTCAAAATAGAGATTATAATTCTACGCTGTTGAGGTATCGCTACACTTCTATGGTTACGCCTAACTCTACTTTCGACTACGATATGATCCGTAAAAAGAAGACCCTGCTAAAAGAGCAGGAAGTGCTTGGAGGGTACGATAAAAGCCAATATCATTCCGAAAGGCTTTACGCAACAGCTAAGGATGGCACCAAAATCCCTATTTCAATCGTCTACAAAAAAGGGTTCAAAAGGGACGGAAAATCACCATTACTCCAATATGCTTATGGCTCCTATGGCTATAGTATGGATGCGAGCTTTAGCAGTACAAGGTTGAGCCTGCTCGATCGTGGTTTTGCTTTTGCCATTGCACATACTCGTGGCGGACAAGAAATGGGTCGTCAGTGGTATTTGGATGGGAAACTCATGAAGAAAATGAATACCTTTACTGATTTTATAGACTGTGGTAAATTCCTTATTGACGAAGGTTACACTTCCCCCCAACATCTTTACGCCAATGGAGGCTCGGCAGGTGGATTGCTCATGGGAGTTATAGCAAACCTTGCACCCGCACAATACCACGGTATTATTGCTGATGTGCCATTTGTAGATGTGATTAATACCATGCTTGACGAAAGTATTCCGCTCACCACAAATGAGTACGACGAATGGGGAAATCCAAACGAAAAAGAAGCTTACGACTATATGAAAAGTTACTCGCCTTACGAGAATATTGAGGCGAAAGAATACCCACACATGCTTGTTACAACTGGCTTACACGATAGCCAAGTACAATATTTTGAACCTGCAAAATGGGTAGCTAAACTTCGTGCGACCAAAACGGATAAAAACGTTCTTCTGCTCAAAACCAATATGGAGTTTGGTCACGGAGGAGCATCGGGACGCTTCGATTACCTGAAAGATATTGCTCTCAAGTACGCATTTTTAGGTGCTTTGGAGGGGAGAATTGAGTAAAAAAGAATGCTAAACTGAATCGAACGCCCCATGAAAGTGGGGCGTTTTTTATGATTTGACTCCCTGCTATGACGGATGCATGATTTAGTAGGGTCCCGAGAATTTAAAGTCGAAAGGCAATTCTTAAGTTTATTAAAATCGGGCAGCCTGTATAATTGTTGACTGTTTTTCTCGTGATTTCATGCAGGACGTTGGCGATAGAACTTTAGTTTTCAACAATTCTAAATCCAAAATGATTATTACCTCTGTTTTCAAAATCTGAAGCTCTTGAATAGGTTAATAAAGTCGCCGAATGGTAATTCCAAGAACCTCCACGTCTTACCCTTTTTGAATCTGTTCCTGCCGTTACGTTGATAGGGTCAGTAGTTCCGTCTGCATAGAACGAATCGCTGTAGTAGTCTTGACACCATTCCCAAACATTTCCTCCCATATCATACAGCCCATAGGGATTTGCAGCATAAGATCCAGCAGCAAAAGAGTGTCCATCTGGGTTATAAACTCCGGGAGTATCACCATTATAGTTAGCTTTTGATGCTGATAGTGTGCCGTCATCAGTTGGATAGTCTAACTCCAGTCCACCTCTTGCGGCATATTCCCATTGTGCTTCAGTTGGTAAACTAACTCCGTGATATTGCACAAATGCGTACGCTCCAAACCATTTCACCCAATTTACTGGCCAATCTGCTTTTGTAGCATCTAATAGCTCAAAAGTAGTATTTGAGTTATTAAATGACAGCCAACTTTTATTATCAATATGTTCCACTTCGCCGCTACTTGTGCATCCGCCCGCTTCTCCTAATTGTAAGAAAATCTCTCCTGCATTTGGAGCATCACCCGCTCCAATTACCACGCTTTCAGTATAAACTCCGCAGGGATCAGACATTTCTTGCGTAGAAACGCTAATCCAACCATCAAGGTAGGCGTTGTTTAAGAAATCAATGTATTGTTGGTTGGTAATTTCTTTTGCTGATATTTGAAACGCTGATAAAGTTACATTTACCGTTGGTGCATCTTCGGCGTTAGTGGCTCCCCCCATTGTAAAAGCCCCGGCGGGAATATCTATTAAGTTGATACTTGTTGGAAGTGTACTATTGCTAGTAACGAGAATCGTTGGTATAGTTTCAGTGTCTTTTTCACACGAAAAAGTAATTAAAAGTAAACATAGTGCAACGGCTAAATCTGTTCTTAAATTCATATTTAATTTCTTGAGACTTGTTTCATATTGCTGCTAATTTACATTATATAGAATTAGACGCGTAAATACAAACCGAATGGGGATTTTCGCGAGGATTTTCGCAGGTGAGTTTGCAGTAGTAATTATTTTTTTTACGGTGTTGTAGCCTGTAATTAGTTCATTCGCTTCTATTCTTTCCACCTCATCTAACGTCCAGATTATACAACCTTTTGAAATCGATGCTTAACAGTATTAAATAAGATAGAACCAAGTCCGTTATCGACTTCACGTGTTTATATCCAACCGATTCAGATATTGAAAAAGTAAAAGAACGAGCCAAAGAAAACCGTTAGTAATTGAAAGTTGCCCGAGTTCAACTCAACTAGTTTTTAGATAAAACCCTAAAATGCGGGCCTTTGGTATTACTCAGTTCTGTGTTTTATGAGTAGCCTTATGTTAAATCAAAGCTTTGAGGTGATGTCGGATGTCTATGTTATAAATGCAGAAAATAAACAGGCATATAGAGGTTTTCGTTACGGGTGGGCGAAAGACCTCCTTGCTGCATTCGCTTTATCCAACTGCGGCTCTACTAAGTATCCAGCATATTAAAACCTACTCTGAATACCCCATCCCTCCTCCTCGCTCTAAAAAGCTGCTACTGCGGCTGTGTAATTAGCGGGTCTATTTTCCGATTCTTAGCGGAAGCGTACTAAAGCCGAAAACAATTTAAATACAGTAGTAGGAAATACTAATTCGAAATGTGTGGGGGACACGTGCATAGCAATAAGAAGGAATGACCTTTTTTCTCTTTGATACGTGACTCCAATTAGTCAAGTAGATGCTTAACGCTAACTAAATATACCCGACTTGTCCGCCTCCAAAAAACAAAATCTTTATTAGCACAAGGCAAATCGGTTAAGAAAGTAAGCTATGAAGTCGGCCTTCAGAAACTAGAATACTTCTCTAAAATGTTCGAAAAAGAATTTAGTAAGTTCCCATCTCAGTAAGCTTACAATTTTTAGCATACCCTTTTTTCATAGTGCCTTCTTCCAAGAAATTGGGAGAAGGCACTTTTGTTTTTGATACACTTTAACTTCCTTTTTATTAGAGATTTACGATAAAAAATCACTGCACAACTTTCCTTTCTTGAAAAATCTATTTTCTAATAAAATGCAAGTGAGTGGGTGTCTGGGTATAATTTCTGTATGTTTACAAGTAAACCTATCCGAAAAAAAATGCATCAAAAATATGAGGTAGCCTCACGTTGCTTTTAATCAGGTGATTTAATGCAGTTGAAAATTAAGAATATGAAAAAAATAATTTTACTATTAACCTTCATTTCTTTCTTAAGTAAAGTAAATGCACAAATCTATGTAGACCGTTCTGCCACTAGTGGTAGCAATAACGGTACCTCCTGGACGAGTGCCTACAACAATTTGCAAGATGCGATAGATGCCGCAGTAAAAGACCAAGAAATTTGGGTAGCCGCAGGCACCTATTATCCGACTAAAGACCACACAGGAGACACATTACCTACGGATAACCGAGACAAGAACTTTCACCTCGGTACGGATATGAAAATATACGGTGGCTTTTTAGGGACAGAAACACAACTTTCTGTACGAGATGCAGTGGCTAATATTACTATTCTAAGTGGCGATTTTAGTAATGACGATGTGGTAACAGGTGGCGGAAGAACCCTTTCTATTAAAGACAATACAGAAAATGCTTACCATGTAATGATTACCTCTGAGTTAACGTCAGAAGCGGTAATTGATGGATTTACGATTAAAGGTGGTAATGCTAATGGTAATGATGATGATTATGTTTCTTATCAGGGCGGAAGATTTTACAGAAATAATGGCGGCGGAATGTATAACGGCAGTTTCTCAATTAACGATATCGTATCCTCGCCAACGATTACGAATTCGACCTTTGCGAATAATAATGCAAATGATGATGGCGGTGGAATGTATAACGATTATGCAACCTCGCCAACGATTACGAATTCTACCTTTACGAATAATAATGCAACTAGTAATGGCGGCGGAATGTATAACGATAACGAATCCTCGGCAGCGATTACGAATTCTACTTTTACGAATAATAATGCAAAGGGTGTTGTTGGCGGTGGAATATATGGTGATGGCGGTGGAATGTATAACGAATTCGAATCCTCGCCAACGATCACGAATTCGACCTTTACGAATAATAATGCAACTAGTAATGGCGGCGGAATGTATAATGATTCTGGAACCTCGGCAGCGATTACGAATTCGATCTTTACGAATAATAAAGCCGTGAAAGACGGCGGCGGAATGTATAATAACGTCGAATCCTTGCCAACGATCACGAATTCGACCTTTACGAATAATGATGCCGAGAATGACGGTGGTGGAATGTATAGCGGTTATGCATCCTCGGCAACGATCACGAATGTGACCTTTACGAATAATAATGCAAATCGTGATGGTGGTGGAATGTATAACGGTTATGAATCCTCGGCAGCGATTACGAATTCGACCTTTACGAATAATAATGCAAATCATGATGGTGGTGGAATGTATAATGATTCTGGAACCTCGGCAGCGATTACGAATTCGACCTTTACGAATAATAATGCCGTGAATGACGGCGGCGGAATGTATAACGGTTTTGAATCCTCGGCAGCGATCACGAATTCGACCTTTACGAATAATAATGCAAATGGTGATGGCGGAGGGATATATAACCTTTTCGACTCCTCACCAACGATTACAAATAGTATTTTTTGGGATAATACCAAAGAAGACAGTACCAATATTGCAGGAGCAGATATATTTAATGGCGAGGGCCCTTCTGGACCTGGATTTATACCTAAAGTAACTTACTGTCTCACTCAAGAGAATAGTACGTACAGCAGCGGTACGGGTATCATCAATAATCAAGACCCACTTTTTGTGGATGCAGCAACTGGAGATTATAGAATAAAGAGCTGTTCTCCCGCCTTTAATACGGGTACGGCAGATACCACAGGTCTAGACTTAGGCTTAGTTGACTTAGCCGGAAACGCTAGAGTATTTGGGGGTAGAATAGATATGGGAGCCCTCGAATACCAAGGAGCTCCGTATGATGGAACGGCTATCTATGTAAACAAAGCTGCGCCAGGAGACAATGACGGTTCTTCTTGGACTAATGCTTATACAGGCTTACAAAATGCTATAGATAATCAATGCGATAGTTTAGCTATTTGGGTAGCCGCAGGCACGTATTATCCAACGGCTTCACCTGACGGAACAATAAGCGAATCTCGTGATAAAGCCTTTCACTTGCATACAGATATGAGAATATACGGTGGCTTTGTAGGTGGAGAAACCTTATTATCTCAAAGAGATTGGACAACTAACGTAACCATTTTAAGTGGAGATATAGATAATGCCACAGACCCTGATGTGGTCACAGGTAGCGATAGTACCCTTTCTTTTAGTGGCAATACAGGAAATGCTTACCATGTACTGATTACCACTAACCTGACTGATTCTACTTTTATTGATGGGTTTACGATTAAAGGTGGTAATGCTGATGGTGGTGATACTATTAGTTATCAAGCTAAAGAATTTTTTAAAATAAGTGGCGGCGGAATGTATAACGAATCCTCCTCGCCAACGATTACGAATGTGACCTTTTCGAATAATAAAGTAACTAGTAATGGCGGTGGAATGTACAACACTGAATTCTCCTCGCCCACGATTACGAATTCTATCTTTACGAATAATAACGCAACTAGTAATGGCGGCGGAATATATAACTTTGGTGCTTGCTCGCCGACGATTATGAATGTGACCTTTTCGAATAATAATGCGGATGGTGGCGGCGGAATGTATAACTCTAGTAGCTGCTTACCAATGATTACGAATTCGACCTTTATGAATAATAATGCGGATGATGGTGGCGGAATACATAATTATGGTGGCTGCTCACCAACGATTACGAATTCGACCTTTACGAATAATAAAGCAACTAGTAATGGCGGTGGAATATTTAACGCTAACGGCTGCTCACCAATGATTACGCATTCGACTTTTACGAATAATAATGCGGATGATGGAGGCGGAATACATAATTATGGTGGTAGCTCCCCAACGATTACGAATTCGACCTTTACGAATAATAAAGCAACTACTAATGGCGGCGGAATGTATAACATTAGCGGCTCCAGCCCAACGATTACGAACACTACCTTTATGAAAAATAATGCTGTTCAGGATGGCGGCGGAATGTATAACAAGTATGGTCAATCTTTAACGATTACAAATAGCATCATTTGGGATAATGGAAGTAGCGAAGTCGTTAGTAGTAGTGAAGGTGATCCACCAATCTTCAAAAATTCAATTATAAAAGGCAGTGGTGGTAGTGAGTTTTGGAATACCGCTTATGGTATAGATAATGGGTCAAACTTAGACACCGATCCACTTTTTGTGGATGCAGCGAATGGTGATTATACCTTACAGGGCTGTTCTCCTGCCCTTAATACGGGTACGATAGACACCACAGGTCTGAACATAGGCTTTACAGACCTAGTAGGAAACGCTAGAGTATTTGGGACTAGGATAGATATGGGAGCCCTCGAATATCAAGGAGCTCCGTATGATGGAACGGCTATCTATGTAAACAAAGCTGCGGTAGGAGACAATGACGGCTCCTCTTGGACCAATGCTTACACAGGCTTACAAGATGCCATAGATAATCCATGCGATAGTTTAGCTATTTGGGTAGCCGCAGGCACGTATTATCCAACGGCTTCACCTGACGGAACAACAAGCGAATCTCGTGATAAAGCCTTTCACTTGCATACAGATATGAGAATATACGGTGGCTTTGTAGGTACAGATACCTTATTATCTCAAAGAGATTGGACAACTAAGAGTGTGTTTTGGAATTTAAACATTTTGCATTAAAGTAAGAACCAGCTACCTTGTTATCGACTAAAACATAAGGTAATGAAAACAAATTTCTCTGAATTCTCTGATTCTCAGTGGGAAGGTA
>Ga0222647_1000034_pt1 | contig 65951 bp, 43 predicted proteins | sample AntAcemetagen333_FD_179864 | JGI IMG/M metagenome (GOLD analysis project Ga0222647, IMG submission 179864) | Saline water microbial communities from Ace Lake, Antarctica - #333 | ecosystem: Environmental > Aquatic > Non-marine Saline and Alkaline > Saline | place: Antarctica: Ace Lake...
GACTTCAGCCTTCGATACAATTTTGAAATTTCTATTCGAAATTTAAAATCACTCAGGCTGACAATCGTCTTCGAAATTAACAGACTTAGGAGAGCACTTCCACCACGGCGGACATGCAGGATGACAAGCGTCTTCGTGACTTCAGCCTTCGATACAATTTTGAAATTTCTATTCGAAATTTAAAATCACTCAGGCTGACAATCGTCTTCGAAATTAACAGACTTAGGAGAGCACTTCCACCACGGCGGACATGCAGGATGACAATCTTCTTCGAAATTACTAGACCTTTAGTTACCGAACCACCGTCACCGTACTCTTCAAGTTATACCACAGATTATCGGTGCCTTTGGCTCTGATGGTAACTGCGTATGCTCCCAAAGGTGCTTCTGCTGCATCCCAACCTGGACTCGTCTGGTCTAGCTGTGCTATCTTCTGTCCATATCTGTTATAGATATTCACCTCGTAAAACTCTATACCAAAGGTCACAGGACGCCACACATCATTGAGTCCATCTGCATTAGGAGTGAAGGCTGTGGGAATAAATACCACAGGCGAATACGGCAAGCACAAGATAGCACTAATAGAAGACTTGCTAGGGCCAGCCTTGGCTACTACTCTGTAGCATTTCTCTAGCGAGGTCATACTGAGCGAAGTCGACCCTTCGACTCCGCTCTGGGTGACTCCACCTAAAAACTCATAGTCATTATACGGAGTTGCACTAGTTTGTTCATTTATAGTCATCCAACCTCCCAGTAGATCTTCTGTCTGCAGCTCATAGCTAAGTTCTGACTCTCCTACATTCCAGTCTTGGTAGGCTGTGTAGCGGATTATACTGAATTCATTATTGCCCACGACCTCTCCAGATACGTGTACAGGCTGACCTACACGACCTATTTGAGTAGCCGTACCGCAACTATCTATAGCTACTACCGTATAGGTGACTATAGATGTACTCGCTTGCTCTAGGCTATCGGCATACCACATCTGACCATACACGCAAGGCTGGGAATCTAGCTCTGCTATTTTTTGATTATTCTTATACAAATCATAGCGTACATAGGCATCTTCTAATAAGCAAGGCCAATTTATCGTAATAACTTCATCTACTTTTGGATGGGCTGGTACGTCTTGATACGTAGCATTTGTGATGTGTGAAGTATCGTACTCTGTAAACCCAGGGGTAACGAATACGCGTTGACTGTCTAGCTGCGTGACGCAGCCTGTGTAGCCGTATAGTCGCTGTGCTATCCAGTACGTACCTGCCTGAGAAAAGGTAAAAGCCCCACCTCTTCCCTCCCCAAAGGGCAGGGAGTAGTACTCATCCCAGCTACCGCTAAACGGCAAACTGTCCATAAAGGCCAACTGACCCGAAACTAAATATTCTTTCTTGGTCGTATTCTTGGTGATAGTATCTGTAACAGTGACTGTGAATGGTGTACAACCTCTGTTATTGTCTATACTAAAGCCCGGTGCGGGTGCATCTACTACAGTGATGTATTGATTTCGTGTGAGGGTGCTATCGCAGAAGCCGTTGGAGTAGAAAAGGGAAACGGTGTAGGTGCTGGGAGTGGTGTAGACATGGGAGACGCTGATGTCCCCACCTCGGTCCTCCCCAAAGGGAAGGAGGACGGTTTGTGTCTCCCCATCTCCAAAGGTCCAGACCCATTTCTCGCCATTGGTAGTGTGGATGGTGTCTGTAGTGCTTTGAGTGGTAAACTCTAGTGGAACATAAGCACATATCACTGTATCCTCAGTAGTGAATGCAGCTACTGGTTTTTCGATAACCTCAAAAGTATCTTTCAAACACCAATATAAGCTATCATTTACATACGCTTTTACCAGTAAAGGATACTTGCCCTTGGTTAGGCCTTCTGGTCGATATTTTTCTCCAATAAACTTGGGTACTTCACACGACGAATCCAATAAATACCATTCAAATTTCTTATACCTAGCATCATAAGCTAATTCTAAACTATCACTTCTACACGAGATATTGTCTTTGGTAAGTTTTAAAAGCTTTCGATTGCGTTTAGCAGTGAAGTACGCCTGAGTTTGAGGAATAGATTTAATTGTTATATCTCCAAAATGGATTTGTGGATTGAAATCAAATCTGTATGAGAGATAGCCAGATACATAAATCTCATCATTAATAGTTTCATAAACCATATGATAACTAGCATAACTATCATCATAAGTACTAGGTGGTGTAGTATTTGGCTGATCTAAAACTTCGACAAGATCACCATCGGTATTGTATTTTACCCATTGGTTCATTCCAGTTAACCTAATCCCATTTGTTGTGCTTCCATTTTTTTCGATACTAATGTGACACCATATCGCATCATTTGGGCTAATAGCCACCTGATTAACGTCTTGTAAATTACTATCGCATAGTTCTCTATGCCATACGTAGTTAAGGTCTTTGTCTAGTTTCAGTAATAGTGGTTTCTTTACAAAAGGAGCTGTCTGAATTGATACACCGTCGATGACCACAGGTTCTACAATGTAACCAATGGCATATACATTTCCGTCAGAATCATGATCCAAATTAAGAAAATAGTTAAACCCTATTTTTTTTGACTTAAAACTTATGCTGTCCAATATATTGCCATCAAAATCTAATTTATAAATAATAGGAGCATTCCTAAAAACAGTAATAGTATCTCTAGTGAAGAAATAAATAAATGCATCGGTTTTAGTAAATTTAGAAAAACCACTCCGAAGATACTTGGGTCTCTCTACACTCCATACCAATTCTCCTTTTTTAGTTACCCTAAAAACCTTAGTCGCTAAGCTATCAGATCCCCACAAACCTTTTCCATCTGCAAAAGTCAAGCCTCCGTGGGAGTAAAATACGTAGTCATTGTTTATCACGTCAAAGTGAAGCGGTATTTTTCCTGTTGAAAATATCGGATTAAATTCCAAAACTTTGCCGCCAGACGAAATATGAATCATAAAGTACGGATTTGGCAATGAATCCATGAACGAATTACTTATTTTTTTTGAAATGCCATTGAAGTGATAACTACTATCGATAGCACGAGAAAGCAGATATAATTCATTATTTATGATCTTCATTCTAACTACATCTAAATTAAAAGAATCTTTGAGCTGCCATTCCATTTTACCAGCAGCGTTAAGCTTGATTAACCTGAAGAATACAGGTTCATATAACTTATTTGTAGTCCTTAGTGTGTCATTGCAACAAGCAGTATGGCGTAATATAGAATCGGGACTTGCCCATTGGCTATGGTTAGAGTTTATTATCATATACTGATTACCAGAGTCATCCAATACTTTATTATATACACCAAATCTTTGGTAATTCACGAAATCCCAATCTTGTGCACGAGAAGACATTGATACCAAGATTAATATGTAAAGTAAATTCCTCATTTTTATTCAAAAAATACAGAGCATAGCGAATGCCATACTCTGCACAGTTCTTATTCTATTTTATAATTATAATTTTCGCTCTACTTATTACTCTGTTTGCTTCTAACACTTGTACTGTATATATTCCTGTTGCTTGATCTATAGTTACTTTTTGATCATAGCTAGTTGCTTTCATTTGATCAACAACACGTCCGATTTGGTCTACTACCTGAATGGTAACATCAGATAGATTAATACTACTCTCGAGCACTACAGTAAACTGTCCCGAATTTGGATTAGGATATACTTTGGCATCTTTTACTGTGGCCAATTCCTCGACCCCTACATGTTCTCCTCTACATGTTAATTCACAACGTGTTTCGCCAGTTCCTGATGGACTTGTAAAAGTTACATTTGGACTGGCATCTAACAAACTATGGCCTGATGTACCTATAAAATTAGTATATCTAAATGCTGTTGTGGGTGTACCATCTGTTTTTATATGAACTTCCATCCCTTTTGGAGGATCTTTAAACACATTTCCAGGATCAAAATTAGGATTCACAAAATGGTCTTTTAGAGAGCCTAGGTTATAAATTGCACCTGTAAACCCTTCAAAGCTATTGCACGTTATTGTTGTATTTGTATTATCATTTCTAGTAAGTACTCCATGACTTTCTGGGCTTGGATTAGAGTTAGATAGTTGATTTGCAATCACCCGATTAAAGTAGTTTGTAGTACCGCCATCCATTTCTACCAAAGTAGCTACAGGAGAGTTGGTTGTAAGAGTAGACAAATAAATAAAATTACCACTCATAGGTGGATCTTCCGTTTTCTTACCATGCACTACTGCCCTTAGATTATTCTTACAATAAACAAAGCGTTGAGGATACGTCGGTGTAGCAGCGTTGAATGCGGCAGTACCTACAGTGTAGTTAAATACACAATCGTAAAACTTAGCATCTTCTTGACCGTCACAGTCTACAGATATGAAACAGTTCGTAAAATCTACTTCTTGAGCTTCTATATGCCCATCCCAAGCACCTATTGGCACATTTTCTGTAACTGCTTTTATACCATAAGACAATCCTGCAAAGCTGCACCTTGTTGTACCACCATACACCGGGCAATTGGTCAAAGGATCTTCCGTAGAATTACCGTCTTTGTGCAGATATACATCCGAATTTACGGCATAGATACCTGTTCCTCTGTTGTTATCTATAGTATTATCATAAAAATTGGGATCTGTATTCTGAAAAATACATGCTGAAAAATGTATACCTTCTACACCATTTAGCTTTACAAAATTCATAGTTCTAAAATCGTGAAACTCATGCATGTACATATTGTCATTAGTAAAGTATCTAGATATCTGATTAGTTCTCTCAAAAATACAATTCTCAAAAATGTGTCGTAAGGGTTGCCATTTGGAAACTGTACCAGAATATGAATGAATATCCACGGCTACATCACAATTTTTAAATCTAGCATTAGTAGCCTGAATGACCCCACCTTCTATTGATTCGACTCCAACTTTAGCATAGTCTAGTAATACTTCGGTTGCAGTGCCATCTAGTACTACTCTACCATGCTCAATTGCCTGAGCTCCAAGGGTTGGCTCTCCATACACTTTAATTCCAGGCCATTGACATAAATAATATGCTCTTTGGTCAGGATAAATTCTATTATTAGACCTATCTAAAGTAAAAGTAGATAAATGAGGATTATTAGGGTCCCACTGTATTTGAGATCCAAAAACATTGAACGAACGGGCGGTCTCATTGGTCCCTAGACTTGTAATACCTCTGATACTGGCACCTTCTTCTATTATCAGTTTACCTCCATTTATCCCAAGGCTTCCTTTATGAACAATGATATCACAATCTTGATCAGTAAAATAATCATCGAGCATCTCAACTATTTGACCATTCTTTATTATCAATGTTGCATTCTCTTCTATTACTAAGTTACCTTGTATTTTCTTAACATCTCCGAAATTATCCCAAGTCACAGTAGTACCCGAAGTAATGGTCATACCTGTTGCTATATCGTAAGCATCAGTAATAGTAGTTCCGTTATTTTCTTTTTTGCATACATCCCAGTTCCACCACAAGTCATCTATCCATGCATGCCATGCCCAAAATATACAAGCTGCTGCTGCTCTATTCGGTCCAAATGAACCCATAAGGGATCTTTGATTAATAGCTACTGGAGCTGTAATGTTTTGATCAAAGGCTACATGACCTGGGTTATGATAAACTACTTGATTTTCATCTGACCACTCTGCTATGGAATTCCAATCGTAGTTTCTACTATTGCCTCCTGCAAAATTCCATGTAATATTTGTAAAATTACAAGTTGTGGTTTTATCGTATCTACCCGGCAGAGGAATATTGTTCGTAATGGTGCTAAAAAGACCAGTTTGATTAAATTCAAATGCTCCACCTACGCTATAATCTTCACGATCTCGGCATCCATTTACACCAACAGTTCCACAATCCGAAATATTATCATAGGGTGTCCCTGGATTGACTGGATCAAAGCCATTAAAGTAATTTGGCACTGGATTAGCTGGATTCCACTTAGGGAAAGGGACATATTTGGATTTATTTTTCGCATGTGTCAGCCAATGCTCTAAATGAATATAGTGATCTCTGTGCCAGCGTAAAAAATCGTTTGTGGTGTGTATTCTTGCAAAATCATCTCCATGCATGGTAACAAGCCATACAGTATTCCATTCTTTGAGCAATTCACACATTTCTTTTAAGTCAGCATCAGGAAAGCTATTTAAATCTGGCCTTTCGGAACGAGCTATAGCAGGTAGTGTGAAAATACAGACCCAAAATACCATAGCGGCTAATTTACAACTTTTTATTAACTTCCTCCTCTTTTCGGTCGACTGGCGTCGACTGGCGTCGACTGCTTTGCTGTGGAGCGGTTAGCATGTTAGTTTCATTGGTGCTGCACATAGATGTCTGCACTGTGTTTCCGCTACTGCGGATTAAAAGTTTTTTGTTTTGCATTGTTTTGATTTTTTTTAATTTAATACTCATTAAAAATCGTAAAAATCATTCGCCTCGGTCAATTGGTTATTATGCGTTAAATGCTTTTGGCGGCATTTCTAGGTGGTTATTTTGACATTTCTTTCATTTAGAAGTTCTCCATATAGTCGACATTAAGGGAGTTACTATCTAGTTTTTACAATTTCATATTGTCCAAATATAACAAAATAAAAACGAGACTACAAAACACTTTTTTACTTAGTGTACTTTTTACACTTTGTTAATTGATTGATTAGTAGCAACTTACTATTAAATAACATTTTTAGCTTAGTAGGTAGTCTATACCATTTGAGAGGACAAACATCAGTAGCCCTTACAATTAGATAATCCCTACTTTCGTGCTAGTGATATACCTCTTCGCATTTGTATTATCTGTTTGTTTCTTGGCATCTAATCCATGGGGATTTTATGCTCATAAGGAAATTAGCTGTTGGGCGTGCTTTAAATTACCGCCTGAGATGTTTGGGTTTTACAAAACCAAGATCTCTACTATACAAGAACTAGCCTACGGGAGACAAACACGGATATTCAAACTTTCCATAATTCTAAGTATCTAGGAAAATAATAGTCTAAGACTATTAGGCCTTATATCTTCAGAATAAACCTAAGATTAATTCTTCTACCTGTGAGGTAATTAGGCACTCCATATACGGTATTAGTGAAGTCTTTGATGAGTACATACGAGATGGTATTATCTACCTGCAGCAGATTAAACACCTCTATACTCGCCCACATAGAGTTGGCATTTTTTAGCCAATTGGGTCTTTTTTCTGACTTCGCGTCAAAGAGAACCTTAGAGAATCCGATATCTACTCTACGGTATGCTGGGATAGTAAAGCCCTCTTTCTCTCTGTTAACTGCATCATAAAAGAATGGCATCTTAGTACCGTAGATGAGACTCAAGTTTACCTTATACGATGGATTACTTGGCAGCTCATCTTGGAATAAGATAGAGAAATTAACTCGCTGATCTGTAGGTCTTCTGAGCCAGTCACTGAGCTGCTCTTCTCCATTATCATCCGTATAGTACAGTCGCTCTTTGGTCTGCATGATGGACATATTAAACCAACTCTCTATGCCTTCTATAAACTCTCCATTTACTCTAGTATCTATCCCCGTAGCATAGCCTTGTGAGCTATTTTCTGCGAGGTATCGGATCCGCACATTATCTACCACATACGGTACCATTCTGTCCTGGTGCTTGTAGTACACTTCACTCATAAACTTAAACGGGCGTCCCCACCACTTAAAATTCATATCTCCGCCAATTACGGCATGAATGGAGCGTTGTGCCTTTAGGTTCGGATTCAGCGTACCGTCTATACCTCTCAGCTCACGGTAGAAGGGTGGCTGGTAGTAATACCCCGTAGCAAATCGAAGCAACCAATCTCTGCTTTGCTTTTGTGCTACGAGCTTATTAAGCGTATCTACACTGTAGTTAAACTTCTCACGCTGCATAGAGTCTCTGAGTTCTCTTCTCAGTGTATCGTTATTCCTTTTGTTAGGCTCAAAGGAGAGTTGCAGTCTCGGGCTGATTACATTCTCTTCGTTATAACTCCAGTAGTTTGATCGTATCCCGTACGTAGTTCTGAAATTTGATTTTGCATTCAGTACCTGAGAATTCTGCACAAAACCATTGACTCTATAGCTTCTCAGAGCTATATCTGCTTTCAGGTACTCATCTAGTATTATGGCATCACCATCCTCTTCTCTGGCTCGTGTAGTTATATTATACTCACTACTATCATTGTACCTCCACTCTTTTAACTTATCAGTGATGGACTCATTGGTATAGCCCATTCCCCACTGCAAGGTAGATTTTTTATGAATAAACTTTCCGGTATGATTTACGGCATATACCTGAGCCTGCAGATCATTACGTGCATGGTCTATGAAGTATCCCGTACCCAGTAGTGCTTTCTCATTCGCAAAATCATCTGATCCTTGATTAGTCTCTAACTCAGAAAGTCTATATGCTCCCTCCACGGTGAAGTGCTCTCTCTCAGAAGAAGTGTAGGAAGATGTAGTCAATTTTAAAATCAAGTTTTCCTTTACATTATAATCCAAGGATAACCCATTCATCCAGGTGGTGTACTCCATGAGTTCCTGCCCACCAAAGGCTATAAATAGGCTCAGGGCACTATTTACATTACCAAAACTCGTCTGTCTGCTCTGTGGAGCAAGAAGGTACCTATTTTGTGAGAGCGTGGTGAGATAGGATAGGCTAAGATCTGAGGTAATACGGTACTTCATAAGTGACTGTATATCAAAAAATCGTGGCTGGTAATCTCCCTGTACATCCAAGCTACCCAGTAAATACTGGTTAGTGCGAAAACGTGCTCCTACTAGATAACTGAATCGTTTATTTTTACTGAGATTCTCCACATGAAGATTAGCTCCTAGAAAACTAGCAGATACTGTAGCTGCAAAACTATCAGGCTGACGATACTTAATATCCAGTACTGAACTTAGTTTATCTCCATACTTGGCTTGAAAACCTCCTGCAGAGAAATCTAACGACTCTACCAGATCCCCATTGATGACACTTAATCCTTCCTGCTGTCCACTGCGTACTAAGAAAGGACGATAGATCTCTATGCCATTCACATAGACTAGATTTTCATCAAAGTTGCCACCACGTACGCTGTACGCAGACCCTTGATCTCCACCTGCGGTGCTTAGTCCAAGCCCTACGAATGGCAGAATCCGCTCAAAACTTCCTGCATTTGCAAAACGCTCAACATCTTTAGGCTTGATCGTAATTACGGGAATATCACGGGTATAGCCGCCGTCTACCTTTATTTCTTTGAGTGAAAACGACTTATTAAATTGAAAATTCTTGTAATAGTTTTTGCCTACTGCATAGGGTCCAAGACTAGATTTTGTAATTTCTCCTCCATTAGCTACTTGTACTACTATATCTTTCTCCGCAGGTACTTGTAAAGTATACTTCCCTTGTACATCTGCATAGGTAAAAAAAGCTGTCCCCTCTACTTTCAGGAATGCATTAGACACTGGCTGTTTATCCGCATCTATTACCTTACCAGAAAGATAAGCGATAGACTGAGCGTATGATAGCACGCTAGCACACAAGGCTATAACTATAAAAAAATATCTATTCAAAGAATAATTAACGCTCGTGGGTGACTTCTATTGCTTCAAGGCCAAAATAGTTGCGGTAGGGTCCTCACTGGCAAACACCGCACTTCCTGCTACCAGCACATTAGCTCCACATTCCAATAGTTTTTGGTAGTTTTCTACGTTTACTCCACCATCCACTTGAATGTACGGAGAATGATTTTTCATTTCACTTATATTTTTAAGCTGTTGTAGTTTGGTATAGGTATTTTCTATAAAACTCTGACCACCAAAACCTGGGTTCACACTCATCACACAAATGAGATCTATATCCTGAAATACATCATTAAGTAAATGCACCGGAGTATGTGGATTGATAGCTACACCAGCCAAGCAACCTACTTCTTTGATAGCTGATAGGGTTCTGTGAAGGTGTGTACACGCCTCGTAATGCACTGTGATCACCTCTGCTCCAGCATCTGCACAAGCTTGTATGTACTCATCTGGGTTTACGATCATAAGATGCACATCTAGTGGCTTAGTAGCATGCTTATTTATCGCCTGCAAGACAGGGAAACCAAAACTAATGTTGGGCACAAATACGCCATCCATTATATCTATGTGAAACCAATCTGCTTCACTTTCATTTACCATCTCTACGTCTCTTTGTAGGTTGGCAAAATCTGCTGCCAGTACGGATGGTGCTATCTTATGTGTCATTGTATGCTTTTAATAAAAATTAATATCGGTGATTATCTCTTTGCCTGCAAAATTATTCACCTTTTCTATAAGTACCAACTTATGATAGCGAAGCTCATTTTTCAGTGCTGGTGAATCCAGTGTCAAATAAAGAGTCTTTTTATTGATAAAAACCTTTTTAGTCTTTTGGGATATCATGGTACCCACTACCTTTTCCCAGCTATTTATCACAGCTGTTTCCTCAAATTTGTCTCCTTGTCTATAGGAACCAAATAAGGTTTTCATAAGGTCTTTTAACGTTTTTTCTTCTTGCAAATTTATGTAAGTACTATGGTCTTGTAAGATTTTCCTATCTCTTCACAAAAGGCTTTTAGTCGCTCTTCGTTTGTATCCGTAATAAAAATCTGTCCAAAGTTATCATTTTTAATAAGCTGAGTGAGCACTCTTGCCCTTTCGTCATCTATTTTTTCAAAAATATCATCCAATAGCAAAAAGGGAAGTTTATTTTTTTCCTTACTTAAATACGCATACGCTGCTAATTTCAGTGCTATGAGTGCGGACTTGATCTGTCCTTGAGAGCCATATTTTTTCAACGCAAAATCTCCGATTTGCAAATCAACTTCATCCTTATGTATTCCACTAAAACTACGCTGTACAGCTAGATCTTTGGATTTATTCCGCTGTACGAGGTCCAGGTATGTATGGTTAGCTAACTGACTGGCATAGTGAAGTTTTACTCTCTCCTTATCTCCTGATAGCTTGAAGTACTGCTCCTCAAAAGAGGTACTAAAATCTGCTAAGAACACCTTACGTTTGGAATAAATAGCGTGTGCTAAAGGAGCTATCTGGTCATCCAAAACCTGAAGCAGTGCATGATCTACTATATCTTGCTTTAAGTGCTTATTTCTGTGTTCTAGTAACTTATTATACTTCATTAAGTCCATCAGATGCGCCCTATCTACCTGACTAAGTACTTGATTTATAAAACTCCTACGTACTTCATTAGCTCCGTACACTAGTTCTATATCTCCGGGAGCTATGACTACAGCCATATATTGTCCTATATGCTCAGTGAGTTTTTTATAAGGAACACTATTTTTTTCAATAACTTTTCTGCCACCACGTTTAAATTTTACCTTTAAGTCTACTTCTTCATCAGCGGATAACGTCGCTAAAATACCTGCTTGCAGCTCCTCACTCTGTATGCATTGTACATCTGTAGAGCTAAAGTAAGACTTGCCCAAGCATAAAAAATGGATTGCATCTAACACCGTAGTTTTCCCTACACCATTCAGTCCAGCTATGGCCACCACGTCTTCATTCGTCTCTAGCCGAAAATCAGAATGGTTTTTAAAAAAAACAAGTGACAGTTTTTGTAGTTTCAAGTGTATCTATTGAGCAATTAATTTTGTTATTTTTGTGGCTCCAAATATAAAATGGCAAAAGTAAAGCACACGAAACAAACTTACATTGATTGGTATAGATTAATGTTACTGATAAGAAGATTTGAAGAGAAATCTGCTCAAATGTATGGACAAAACAAGATACGTGGATTCTGTCACCTATATACAGGTCAGGAAGCTGTAGTAGCCGGGATGGTATCTGCTAAAAAAGATGGCGACAAAACGATAACTGCATACAGAGACCACGGACACGCACTAGCCATGGGCATCCCTGCTAATGCAGTGATGGCTGAGCTATTTGGCAGAGTAGATGGCTGTAGTAAGGGGAAAGGTGGAAGTATGCATATGTTTAGCAAAGAACATAATTTCTATGGTGGTCACGGTATAGTAGGAGGCCAGATACCACTAGGTGCTGGTATAGCTCTAGCAGACCAGTATAAAGGAAATGATCACGTGACCTACTGCTACATGGGAGATGGTGCTGTAAGACAAGGTGCTCTTCATGAGACTTTTAATATGGCAATGGTATGGAAACTGCCCGTGGTATTCATCTGTGAAAATAACAACTACGCTATGGGTACATCCGTAGAGCGTACTACTAATGTGCTGGATATTTACAAAATAGCTAGCGGGTACGAAATGCCTGCTGAGCAAGTAGATGGTATGAGCTGTGAAGCTGTACACGATAGTATGGCTACCGCTGCTAAAAGAGCTAGAGACGGGAAAGGACCTACATTCTTAGAACTCAAAACGTATAGATACAGAGGTCACTCTATGTCTGATCCTGCTAAGTACAGAACTAAAGATGAGTTAGCAGAATATAAAAAAGTAGATCCAATAGAAATATTAAAAGTAACTATTCTAAAGGAAAAATACATGACACAGAAGCAGCTAGACACTGTGGAAGAAGAAATAGAAAAAGAAGTAGCAGACTCTACAGAGTTCGCCGAAAATTCTCCATTCCCAGACGTATCAGAACTGTATACAGATGTCTACGAAACAGAATATCCATTCATAGTGGAATAAAAGTTTAATTTCGCAACCTCTTATCAGAAAATGAGCACAGAAGAACAATCAGCAGAAAACAAAGGCATAGAGTCAATCAGCCAGTTTCTCGAAAACAATAGACAAAATGTAATGATCGCCGGTATCGCACTCATAGTAGTGGCAGCCGGTATCTATTATTACAGTAATTTTTACCAACCTGCCTTAGAGGTAGAAGCTGGAGACAGTTTCTTTATGGCAGAGCGATACTATGGTCAAGATTCCCTAAACCAAGCACTAAACGGTGATGGTATGAATCTAGGGATGATAGCCATAGCAGATGAGTACAGCGGAACAAAGGCTGGTAATCAAGCTGCTTACTATGCGGGTAGAATTTTATTAGATCAAGGAAAATTCGAAGAAGCACTAGACTACCTAGGTGATGTATCTATGGATGATGAGATAATGTCTGCACAAGTAATCACACTAAAAGGCGACTGTAACTCTGAGCTAGAGCAATACGAAGATGCTGGTGACCTGTATATGAATGCTGCTAACTCTCGTACTAATGATCTTACTACTCCATACGCACTTCTCAAAGCAGGAATGGCTTATGAAGAAGCTGGTGAGCCTGACGATGCTGTAAGTGCATACGAAAAACTATTTGCGGACTACCCTGAGTCACAATACGCTGAGAAAATAGAGGTACGTATAGCAAAAGCGAGAGCTACTAAAAACGCCAAGTAAACATGGCTGACTACGCTAGTCAAACCTTTCTAAACGAAAAAATTAAGCTTCCGCATACTAACTTTAAAGTAGGTGTGGTCACAGCTCTGTGGAATACAGAAATAACTAGTAAACTAAAGACAGGTGCTCTAAGCACACTAGTTGATGCTGGTATACCTATCGAGAATATAAAACTCTGGGATGTCCCAGGGTCTTATGAGCTTATCTACGGTGCTAATAAACTGGCTATAGATGGATATGATGCGGTCATCTGCTTGGGAGTAGTGATACAGGGAGAGACTCGTCACTTTGATTTTATCTGTGATGCGGTGGCCAATGGTATAGCTAATGTCACTATCAAACACAATATTCCTGTGGCTTTTGGATTACTGACTACAGACACCCAAGAGCAAGCCCTAGAACGCTCTGGCGGTACACACGGTCACAAAGGGGAAGAAGCTGCGTGGACGGTGTTGAAATTGCTGGAGAGAGGTTAGAATCGTTCAAAAACTAAACAACAAAAAACCGATGCGTTTGCATCGGTTTTTTATGTTTTGCACACGATTTAGAGTGGCTTACTCATCAGTCTTAACAACATACTTATAAAATACTTGCCCAGCTATCTCAAAGCGAACGTTATACATGCCTGCTTGATATCCAATTAAGTCAATAGTTGTTATAGCCTGGGAAGATACATTGTCTTGGATTACATGAGGATACCCATATGCATCTGCTACTATTATTGTCCCCATTTCTCCTACCAAATTCTGCTTTGTCTCTTCGTCTAACTGAAGTGTAAATACATTATTCGTTGGGTTTGGAGAAGCGATTAAATGATTGGATTCTTCACCACTATTATTTTGAGTATTCACATACTCAATGTTATTTAAAGCGAGATCGGTATTGTCTAATAAGAAGGAGCCTGCACCTTCTACATAACCTGAACTCGTGTATTGAGCCACACCTACTTCGAAGACTTCTGGAGGCAAGTTCTCCCAACCATTTGCGGGAAAAAATAAAGGTCTAAAGAAAAACAATTCGTTATCTGGTAATATCATCTGAGTAATACACTTCTTACCATTTGCTCCTTCGTCAAATTTGAAGATATTGTCACCTAAGTAAGTAACATTCGGATTGTAGTTAATATTAGCAAGGATAGCATCTCTAACTACGTCTTGTACTTCAAAAGCTACGTTCCAGTGAGCAAAAAACGAAGGACTTAGCTCATCAAAGCAAAACTTAGTAAACCAACTAGGGTCTTTCTGTCTACCCATTCCTGTCCAGCTACCTCCTATATAGTCGATGTCTCCATCATTATCTCTATCTACTAGATTGCTAGAATCACCATCTATTACCCAAGTGTTTTTAGTGATAATATTGTTATTGTTAATTGCATTAATTTTAACGTGTTGGTCAAATATCTCATCTATTTTCATTTTGTGAGGATAGACTTCACAGTGTTCTAGTCTGGCTAGTAAGCAAATGCTTACACCTCGAGCATCGTATGTCACTAACCCTTCAAACCACGCTGGGTTAGGTGGATACCAGTCATAAGAAATCTGTAAACTATCCCCAGGAGCAATACTAGGAACTAGTATAGGTGCGGTTTGAGAATTTATTCTGCCACCTAAAGGAATCTTGATACTCAAAGTAGGATTTAACATAGAATTAGCTGGTGTAGAAAGCCATCTTGCATCCCACTCTTCATTGCCTATCGTGCCAATAGTCCAGTAGAGAAAAAGGTTAGTGGGCTGAGTAGCTGCCGTTCCTTTGTTTCTTACCCAAAGGTTCAATTGATTAGGAGAGTTGTTTTTAAACTCCATATTCTGATGATCACCTAATCCATCCGAATGTATCCTATTCCATATATCTGGACTCCTTACTATATCATAGTGTGAGGAGTCAGGATTGGGTTCTAGACCGAGGGAGTCTTTCTCACTATCTTTAAACCAAATATCAGAATTATCAAGAACTGTAAGTATTGATGTATTTGAATAGCCCTTGCCACAGTTATTCTCAGCAACCATTCTAAATTTAGCATTGTGATCACAAATATCCATTGGAGTATAGTTAAGCGTGGTTGAATTGCTATTTTCAATTGTTATCCAATCTGAATTTCCTTCCAATTGTATTTGCCATGTAATACTGTAATCAGGGCTATTCATTGTAGCATTAGATGAAAATGTAGCAGGTGTACCAATAGTAACATTTTGATTACTAGGATGTGTGGTAAAAGTAGGTACAGAGCTAATATCTCTTATAACAGCGATATCCGAAAATATTCTACCACAAGAGGTCGTAATCAAAAATCTAAAAGAATCCAGATGCGATGGAGTTCCTGAATTGTAAGGATAGCCATAATAGCGAGATACACTATCTGAAGGTATCGAAGCAGGTATCCAATTATTAGATGGGCCAATTTTTTTATAAAGAAGGCTATAGCTTACCGCTACATTAGAAGGGTGCGAAACTTTGACAGAAGCACTCCAAGTTCCTGTATTAGATGCACATCCATATGCATCTGAAGGTTGTTCTTGTATATACACCGATTGCTGGATCGAAATTATGTTTGACATAGTATTACAAATAGAACTGCCCCATATGGGGGTATAAATAGCATTTCGCCGATAATACTTTTTCTGAGACGAAACGAATCCGTTAAAATCTCTTGTATTGACCGAAGTAGATGACCACGTAATAATGTCATCTGACACTTGCCAAGAATAGGACACTGTTCCCATAGCATTATGAGGAGTAGCCCCAGTAATAATAAAAGGTGCTCCCGAGAAACAGGCTATATCATTCCCGAAGAATATTCTATTGAACCTCTCATTTGTTTCTGTTCCTACATCCTGACTATACGTAAAACAACCAGTGTTCGTGTATGCTAGACGTTTATAAAGTCCTGTAACGGTTAATTGACTGTCAGGGACAAAACTTCTGTTTGTTGCTCCTGTGATCAGATTATTGCCACGATACCATTGGTATAATAAAAGTAAGCTTGTATCAATTCCTATCGGTATACCATCAAAAGCTACAAAGTCACTGTTTTCACATACACGCTGAAATAACGGCAAAACATCACTTATAAAGTTAGCCTTAGTAATATCTAAAGTAGCGGAATCCTTACAACCAGATGAAGGATCAAAGATCACTACTTTTACTGTACCTGACGTGCTCCATTTCACATCTGTTTGATTGGGAGATGAATTTGGTATTAATGTATTGCCATTATTCACAGACCAAAAATGAGGATAAGCATATGCTGGAACACTATAGCTAATCCCTATCATGGTGTCGCAATAAGTACTATCTCCTGTTATTTCTGGATTAATAAAAGGCAAACCTGTCTTGACCACGGAAGATACTTTAGAGACAGAGGTACATCCATTCTGGTTTACGATCTTAAGTTCTAAGGTAGTATAATTTTTGGATATTTTCACAAAATACATAGAGTCATTTATCTGAATTGCGGTGTCCGTTAAAGATGACCAAGTATACGTATTATTGGGATTATACTCTGGTATAGTAACGGTAAACACTTCACTGGTATCACAAATTAATGAAGGTAAACCTTTAAGCCCTGGAGTGTAGTAATTCTGTTTGACTACAATCTTCTTTGTTATAGTATCACCATCTACCACTAGGCTCGCATAAAAAATTCTGCCAGTTGGATAAGTATTAATTGGATTTTGAACGGTACTTGTTTTAGGAACCTTCCAACCTATAGTACTATCTCCAAAAATCCATTTAACAGGAAGTCCGCAGTAATAATTGGTTGTAAATTGAACATCCTTGCAATTAGTTGAGCTAAAATCAAAATCTAATTCAGGGAGATTTTTTACTACATCTAGACCTACTGTGTCTATACAATTCGTTAGTACATTTTCAATTATAACTTCAATCCTTCCATCAGTTGCCCATTTGGTGGTCGCTGTGTTGTCCGTCTCAGAATACGTCTTAGTCCCATTGCTACTCCATGTATATGTGTGTAAAGGGTTATGCGGGACAGAGTATGCATAAAATGCTGTGTCATCACAGTTTTCACTAGCACCAGATAATATAAGGTCACTAGACAGCATTCCAACATAGAGCGTTTTGCTTAGGGTATCCCTTCCAGATATCAACTGAACTGCATAATTTCCTGTATCTTGATACGTATGTACCGTATTTTGTGTGGAGTCTAATGTGCCATCACCAAAATCCCAGTAGTACGTAGAATCACAAGAGTGGTAAGTTTTAAAAGTAAATGTTGCACAATTAGTGGAATTAAGCTCAAAGTCCTTTGGAATGTGATCAGATTTTATAACCTGTAGTTTAGTACTATCAGAACAGCCACTTTTAGGATCATATATAGTCAATCCTACCCACGCTGAATCCTGCACAGAGACATCGGCAAATGGAGCAGTAGATGGATTGAGCAGACTGCCACCGCTTACAGACCAATGAAATTGATAAGACTGTTCACTAGAAGCTACGGAATAACGCAATAGATCACCTGAAGAACAGAACACAGAAGGGCCAGATATGGCAAGTTCTATGTCTGACAGACCTATAACTATACTATTTGTATCGTTCAGTGATCCCACAGTAAGTGTAATGGTATATACTCCTACACTGTCATAGGTATGAGTTGGTCTTTCTAAAGTAGAAGTATTCCCATCACCAAAATTCCACAAATAACCAGTACCACAGCAGTGAGTCGGAATGAACTCTTTTGTAAAACAAGTAATAGATCTACTATCAAATGCGATACTGTCAGTTTTATATTCTTTACTATCCTGCTGATTTGGTAGTCCAAGAAAACTGGTGCCTCCTATACCATTTGTGGCTAATGATACTGAGTTTTCATAAAATCCACACTCGTTATTCCCAAGTTCTTTGGAGTCTGGGTTAGCAATCTCGCTTATCAAAGAATTCCCAGCATAAATCTTCTGATTAGGTGCTAGCTGAAGATTAAAAACAGCCTGAAACGGATAAGAAACTAAAGTAACCTTAGTGTCTAGTATATTAGATGATAATATGTCCAATTGCACTATATTAGATTCATAGATAGGACCTGAGCCATTCCTGTAATATTCACTTCTATACAGTAGCTTGGAGTTGGGAGAAAAACTACATCCATATACCACATCCAAGTTAGGAGTATTGTCTTCAAAAATCTTAGTGATTTTACCGTTTTTGCCACAGAAACTAAATACAGATGGTCCATAGCTTATAAAGTTGCCATCTGGGGATACTTTTATAGCACTATACTCGTCTCCTGAATTGAAATCCAGTCCTATGGTATCATTGTGATGAAACTTGACCGTATCACCAGTAATTATACTTACTGAAATGGAATAATATGTTGATGTCCCTGTAGCACTGATATTTAGTCTAGAGGGAATAAGCAGCCAAGAAGAATCATCACTACAGCTGGGTGCTATAGTCATCCCTTCAGACCAAATACTGGAAATATCAGAAATTTCTATATTCACATTTTTAGATACTATTTCTCCTTGGGTAGTACTTTTCTTACTCATATCTACTATTGAGTACTTATAGCCTGCTGTTTGGTAACCAGAGACGTAGTTACTCATATGAAAAATATAGTATAAACTATCGCTACCGGGCACCTGCATAGTAGCTACGCCCTGATTAGCAGTATAGTAGCCTGATATGGGGCTACCTACCATTTCTTTATAATCTGCATCAAATATGCGTAGATCATAATTATTTGTTCCTATATCCGTACCCCCATAGTACAGCATGTCTCCCATACTATCACACATACTCACCGTCCCCTCAAAGGAGTTGATTTGGCTAGGGAGTTTTTTGTTAAAGGGTTCAACATCCCTCAACACCAATCCGTTGGCATAAAATCGCATACCCGCATTTTGACCAAAGTACCATGAGCCTTGGGTACTGGGCAGTAAGCTATCACACGCATATATGGTCATGGCGGCATCTGTACGCTTAGTAAGGATAATCCCGCTGGCAGCTATGCTCAGCTCTATGTCATACAGCCCACTGTCTAGGGTGAGGCCCATACGTGGAGTTCCTGTATAGGTTGAGGTAGTGTGCAAGCTATTGTTTTTGTAAAATTTCCAAGTATACACAGCAGCACTACCATAGTCATACGTTTCTAGGTACTGGCTATCTATATTACATCCATCGGTATATCCGGTAAATAGGGCTGAGTTTATACAGCAGCTCAGTGCCGTGCTATTCACTGTGGCTGGCTGCCACAGGCTCGCCCGTACACCCTCTAGTGCAGTGTACATCACCTCCGCTTGGTCTGCGGTAAATTTATGCTTGCAGCTAGGTGAGCTATAGTCCATGTAATTTTCCTTTTGATCTCGTGGATTATTATTATAGCTCTCGAAGCACGTATTATTCCCATTACACCCTCCTTCGATATCAGATACCACCGCAGGCACATCGCAGCACATATCACCCTTGGTAGCACAGTCTGTAGAGTCTAAGCCTATACATCCACCTTCAAAAGGATGAAACAAGCCTAAATAATGACCCATCTCATGGGCAAGTACTTTCCCTTCGGAAGCAGATTGCAATGCAGGGAAAAGCGTCCCATTATACTTACCAAAGTAATCATGACGTATTACTATCTGGTCGCTCGCTCTGCTGCCCCAGTAAGGATAGCTCGCATAGCCTACTACGCCATTTGACCCTGTGTCAGATACTATATCCGTGACTACATATATATTGATGTACCTATCTGTAGGATAGTGTATAAGTGCACGCAGGCTATCTTCTTGATTTCGCTGATGGATACTATGTGTACTCTGCACCCTGTTTATTCCATTAAAGGCAGTACCATCTGGTCGTTTCTGTGCGAGGCAAAAACGGATGCCTGTATTTACGGTGTCACTCTATTGGCAGGGTAAGCATTGGTGTAGGCATTATTGAGCTGTTCTAGCTGATCTATTATCTGAGCATAGCTAATGTTGCCACCTGTACCCACAGTAGTGTCAGTGGCACTGTGTATTATGTGTACTACTACAGGGAGTATGTACTTGGCTGTACCACAACTATTATCAGCTACCAGTGCATTACTCGTGCTACTGGTGGGGGCGGTATAGATATGATTTCGCCCTGTATGTGTAGCTCTGTACTGAGATACAGCTAGTGCCTGCATACCACGGGCCATGTCGTACTTCCGTGGGTGATCTTGTCGGTATTCCTCTTGTTGGGTGTCAAAGGAGCAGGTTTGGGCATTTAGATACGTAGGCAATGCGAATAAGGCAAAGGCCAAAATGGAGATAATTATACTTTTCATGGTTTCTAATCTGACAAATATATGACTTTGAGGCATATATTCCGTAATATAAAAATGTAGCATATAGGGTCTTTGCTCCTTGCAGAACGAAGAATTTTTAATAGCCATAGGACAGATGCTCAAACACATTAGGATTGAAGCTGGTTATACGAGCTACGAGAAATTTGCAATTGAACACGATATAGATAGAAAGTATTACTGGAGTATAGAGAAAGGCCGAAACATTAGTGTATCTTATTTGAAACGCTTACTAGATATACATAAACTTTCATTTAGTGATTTTTTTAATAGAATAGACTAAATTTGTGTGTTATGTACCGCACCATAAAATCACCTAGCATCCTTTTCTTTCGCTTATTTATTTTATATTGTCTTTTTCCAACTTCTTTTGTTAAAGCACAGATTCCTGAGACCAATCCTGATTTTTTAAGAACTAAGAATTGGTACTTTGGAGACAGCATCGGGTTGAAATTTATTCTTTCTGACACCTTAGTCTCAATTCCTAATCTACGTGGATGGACATACGAAGGAACTTCTATAATCAATGACCAGTTTGGAAATCTTAAATACTATAGCAATGGCTTTAACCTTTACGATTCTTCGAATAAATTAATTACAGACAAATTAAAAGGGGGAGTGTCGTCAAGTCAACAAATTTCAATGCATCAATTTAATGAATATATATATATATATACCACAGCTCCAGAGTTAGGTGTTGGGTTAGATGGATATAATTATTCCATTTACGATACAAATTTAGATTCGTTTGTATTTTTAAATAAAAAATTAATAAAGAGAGTGGGAGAAAAACAAGCATCCGTTAATCACCAAAACAATAATTATATTTGGAATGTAGTGCATAGCCAAGAGGACAATCTCTTTTATTGTTATATTCTGAACAGTAGTAACACTATCTCCTGTCCATTGATTCAAAAATTCGGAATAGTTTACCCTAACCTCAACCCTTCGCAAGGTATTCTGAAATTTTCTCCTAACGGACAAATCTGTGCCAATATGAACTGGAATTTACTTAATTTTGAGTTAAGTAAATTCAATAGAGAGACTGGCTTTTTATCTGATTTAGTAACTGTTCCTATCTTTTATCCATATGGCATTGAGTTTAGCAATTCATCCAATAATATTTTCATTTCAGATAGAGGTAAACATATTTTTAAATATAGTATTGATAAATTCACTGAGTCAAATATCGTTAATTCTAAAGACACGTTATTTTCGATAAGTCAGGATAAATTCAGTCAACTTCAATTGGGGATTAATGGATGTATATATATATCAAATTATCGAGATAGTTTTCTTTCTATAATAAAAAATCCAAATTTAGTACATTCAAATTTCATTTATAAAGGAGTTTCACTAGTTCGTAGGTGTCAAGGAGGCCTCCCCAACTTCAACTCCTCCTATTTCTATACTCCAAGCATAGACTTCGCGTATACTGAGGACTGCTGGGAGCATAGTTACGCTTTTGAGGGTAGAGATACCTTTGATGCAGATGGGTATAAGTGGCTTTTTAGAGACGTTAGAAATGAGACGTTAGACACTAGACAGGGTAAAAATGTAATGTACACCTTTCCGCAAGCCGACAGCCTTGAAAACAAATATGAAGTAAGCCACATAGCCTATAATGCAAACCGAGCAGATACGGTGACTAAGACATTGACCATCCGTCCTAAATGGAAGAATGATGTATTGGGGAGAGATACATTCTACTGCACAGGAGACTCAATAAAACTAATACTCCAAGCACCCCAAGATATGCATTGCGTGCATTGGAACGAGGAAGAGCCCAATCTAGATGAGGCACTAGGACCGATAGTAGACTATGACCACTTTCATACAGATAGCCTGTTAGTAGACACCGCAGGTACATACATCGTAAAAGTAACGAATAAGACATTTTGCCAGATGTGGGATACTATTCGTGTAACGGAAAAACCAAATCCTCAACAACCAAATATCCAGAGAATAAGTCAAGAGTTAGAAAGCACTATAGCTGCAGCTGAGTATAGATGGTATTACGAGGGAAGACCCAAATTCCAAAACTCAAATTCTAAAATACAACCAGACTCCAATGGCTACTGGCAAGTACAGCTCGTAAGTGAGTACGGATGCGAGAGTGAGTTGAGTTATTCGTTGCTTGTCGATTTTGCCTCTGTAGATGTTATAGAATCCAATAATAGTTTAGTTTTTAACGTATATCCTAACCCGAGTGATGGGAAGGTGACAATAGAAGTACCCGAAAACGGAATGTACCACGTAACCATTATAGATTTGAATGGGAAGCGTGTCAGGCTGAGTGATTCGCCCCAAAGCGAATTGTACCGAAGCAAAAACAGGCGGATAGAAATAAACACACAACTCGCGGCTGGCACCTACATTCTCACTATTACAGATAGCTCTGGACATACAGGGAGCAAGAAACAAACGATAGTGAATTAAAACAATCCATTTATCTCACCATCTATTTTATTGATGATCTCACCTAGATGTTCTGGATCATTTTCAAAGTCTATATCATCTACATCTATAATAAGTAGTTTACCTTCTTTGTAGGTGCTTATCCACGCTTCGTAGCGTTCATTTAGACGCTTTAGGTAATCTAGACGTATGCTGTCTTCATACTCTCTTCCACGCTTCTGTATCTGACTTACTATATTGCCTATACTACTTCTCAGGTATATCATAAGGTCTGGAGCATCTACACTGGTTTTTATATTCGTAAAAAGAGCTTGATACGTATCAAAATCTCTCGTACTCATCAGACCCATAGCGTGTAAGTTAGGAGCAAAAATGTATGCATCTTCGTATATAGTACGATCCTGGATAATGGTCTTAGGGTTGTTTTTAGCTTGTATCAGACTACTAAATCGAGTGTGTAGGAAATATATCTGAAGATTAAACGACCAACGAGTCATGTCATCATAAAAATCTGTAATGTACGGATTGTCATCCATCGCCTCAAAATGTGGCTCCCAGTCGTAGTGTTTTGATAAAAGCTTGGTTAATGTTGTTTTACCTGCTCCTATGTTTCCTGCTATTGCTATATGCATGGTTTATGATTAAGTTTTTGCGTTGATCTATTGTCTTAATAAAATTTTCTGAATCCGATAAGTTCTCGTACTTCTTTCAGTGTTTTTTCGGCACTTTCGTTAGCCTTTTCTGCTCCTATTTTAGCTGCCTTGGCTAGAGCTGCTGTATCTTTTTTATAGTGCTCTATCTTTTCTCTGATGGGTGACACAAAGGTAAGTACATCTTCTGTTAGTTGCTTTTTCAAATCTCCATAGCGTATGGTAGCATCTCTGTGTAGTGCATCAAAATGGGCAATAGTACTAGGTTCTGACACCAGCTGCATGATATCAAACAGATTTTGAAGACCTTCACTTTTTGGTTGTCCAGGTTCTGTAGGTCCATTATCTGTAACCGCACGCATTATCTTTTTGCGTAATCCCTTTTCTTCCTCATCAAACATGATAGTATCCGCGTCTCCACTACTTTTACTCATTTTACCTTGAGCGGTAAGCCCGGGCACTTTCACGAGATCTCCTCCCCCACTGTATGCTTGTGGTTCCTTGAAATAGTCTTTTCCATACATATGGTTAAATCTATTGGCAAAGGTGCGAGTCATCTCTAGGTGCTGCTGCTGATCTTTGCCCACAGGCACCATCTCTGCGTGATGTACAAGTATATCCACTGCCATCAGTACAGGATAAGTCAGTAGACCTGCGTTCACATTTTCTTTCTGACTACGTATTTTATCCTTAAAAGAAGTACTCCGCTCCAGCTCTCCCATATATGCATTCATATTCATATAGGTATATAACTCACTGATAGCCGGCACATCGCTCTGTACGAATAGGGCACACTTGTCAGGATCTACGCCCATAGCTAGATGCTCTGCAAGTACTTGATGTACGTTAGCGTGCAGGTCTCCTGGAGTAGGATGCGTAGTAAGCGAGTGAATATCTGCTATAAAAAAAAAGCACTCATGCTCCTCTTGCATTTTAAGAAAGTTTTTTACCGCACCAAAGTAGTTCCCTAAGTGTAACTTCCCTGTGGGTCTAATACCTGATACTACACGTGCCATTCCTACTTATAAAGGGTCAAAAATAGAACGACTGCCATACTTTACCAATGATGTGGATATTTATACCAATTAACCCTAACAAAATGGAACTACTTAATTGGCTAGATTAATTCAAATTGCTTTTGAAAAAGCTCGTAGTACGCTCCTTTCTTTTCTATTAGCTCTGTGTGACTGCCTACTTCTGCTACCCTTCCTTTATCCAATACCAAAATGGCATCTGCTTCTCGTATGGTACTTAACCTGTGGGCTATGACTATAGAAGTACGTCCTTTCATAAGTTTATTGGTAGCTTTTTGTATGAGTTCCTCTGTCTCGTGATCCACACTACTCGTAGCCTCATCGAGTATCAGCACCTTAGGATCTGCGGCCATGGCACGTATAAAGCTGATAAGCTGTCTTTGGCCTACTGATAGCGTGCCCCCACGCTCCATTACATCATACTCCCAGCCTCCATCTAGATTTTCTATAAAATCTAATGCGTCTATAGACGCTGCTGCTGACCGCATTTTTGCTATATCTATATCCGTATTCCTAAGATTTACATTTTCTGCTACTGACCCTGCAAATAAGAAAACATCCTGCAAGACTACTCCTATCTCTTGCCTAAGGTCCGCTATTTTGAGGTCATTCACATTGTGACCATCTACAGTTATCTCTCCTTTTTGTATGCTGTATAATCGAGTGATTAAATTTATAATACTACTCTTGCCAGCACCTGTAGGTCCTACTATAGCTAAGCTTTTACCCGGCTGTATCTCAAAACTAATATCCTTGAGCACGTATTCATCATCTACATATGCAAACCAGACATTTTTGAATTGGATGTGGCCATTCACCGCTACTAAATCTACCTCTCCCTCTGGCTCGGTATATTTTTGGTCATCGAGCAAATTAAAGATACGCTCACTACTTACTACTCCCAGTTGCATCGTATTAAACTTATCTGCTATGAATCGTATAGGTCTAAATATCAAATTAATATACAAGATGAAAGCGGCAATCACACCTGGGCTCACTGCTATATATGAGCCAGCACTCCACCAGATAATTAGTCCTAGAGTAAGACTACTGAGAATCTCCACTATCGGAAAGTATACCGCATAATAGAGAATAGACCGCTCATTGGCCTGACGGTGTTCTTTGTTTAATTTATCAAATTTCTGAAATTGTTCTTCTTCCTTTCCAAAGAGCTGCACCACTTCCATGCCTACTATCTGCTCTTGCACCATAGAGTTCATTTGAGACACTTTTTGACGGACAGTCTGAAATGCTTTTCGCACTCCTCGTCTAAAAATCTCTGAAGCAATAAGTAGTATAGGTAAAACTGCCAATGAAATCAGAGTCATCTGCCAGTTCGTGAGAAACATAATGATTAGTACCGTAACTATCTGTGCTAGATCTCCTATAATACTTATAAAACCCTGTGAGAAAAAATTAGAAAGCGTCTCCACATCACTTACTGAGCGAGTGATAAGCATGCCTACTTTACTTTTGTCAAAAAATGCACTACTTTGTCGTAATATCTGCTGATACACTCTCATCCTTAGATCTTTAATTACATTTTGACCCAAAAGATTAGTGATGTATGTATAGCCAAAAAGCGTGAGGCTGTGTACTAAGATGTGTGCTAAAATTAACATAGAGAAAAAGAAAATACCTTCTCTATCTCCATTGGCTACATAAGTATCTATGGTAGTTTGCACTAACCATGGTTTTAGAGGTGCTAATATGGTCAGTACTAAGATGAGAAGTACGGCAGACCACAATAATTTCCTATACGGCATAGCCAGTTTTATTATCCTGACTATTAGCTTCATATCAAAAGCTGCTCCTGAATTCTTACTTTCTGTACTCATCCCAATTATATCCTATCTCCTCCAGATAGAGTCCTCTAGCAGCTACACTTTTACCGCTGCTACTTCTTTTTTTATCTTTTATTATTTGCTCTAGTTGGTCCAGAGATAGAGTACCGCAGCCTACATCTAATAATGTACCTACTAGTGCTCGTACCATATTTCGAAGGAATCTATTGGCCTTTACATGAAATTCAAAACCATATTCCACTTCTACCCATTCAGCTAACATCAAGTCACATATAGTTGTTTTACCATCTGCATTTCTTTTACAGAAAGAGGCAAAATCATCGTTTTGCACTAGTAATCTACACGCTTCATTCATTTTGTCTACAGATGGCATTTGAAATAAAAAGAGAGACCCACCCTCTTGAAAAGGATTTTTTCTGAAATGTGTCTTGTATATATACTTACGATAAGTCGCAGAAAACCTAGAGTGAAAATTTTCCGTCACCTCAAATGCTTCATACACAGCAATATCAGAAGGTAGCATCCTATTTAATCTAAACTTAAACCGATCGGGTAATTCATTATCATAATCAAAATGCAATATAAAATGAGACGCATGCACTCCAGCATCAGTTCTGCCACAGCCCATTATATTTATTTTAGCACCTAATATCTTTGCCAGTTGGAGCTCCAGTGCCTCTTGCACGGTAGTGCCATTCAGCTGGGATTGCCATCCATGATATTCTGTCCCATCATAGGCTATTTCCAATACGTACCTCACTTTGAGGGGCAAATATATTTTGATTAAAAGTCAATCGACAATTTATTCCATACGAATTCTATTTTTGCCCGCATATAAAGAATCCAGATGATCAAACAACTAGTAGAGTGCGTCCCTAATTTCAGTGAAGGTAGAGACCTGAACATCATAAAACAAATCACCAACGAGATAGAATCTGTAGATGGAATTAAACTTCTGGATGTAGATCCTGGAGCCGCTACAAACAGGACAGTGGTGACTTTTGTAGGTGAGCCAGCAGCAGTCATAGAAGCTGCATATTTAGCTATAGTAAAAGCTGGAGAACTTATAGATATGAGTAAGCAGACGGGTGAGCATGCTCGGATGGGAGCTACAGATGTGTGCCCACTAGTGCCCATAGCTAATATATCTATGGAGGAAACCGCTGACTGGAGTAAAAAGCTGGCGAAACGAGTAGGCGAAACTACAGACATACCCGTATATCTATATGGTATTGCACAGCCTGATACCAAAAGAAATGTACTGAGTATTATCCGCGGTGGTGAATATGAAGGATTCTTTGAGAAAATAAAAAAGCCTGAATGGCAACCAGACTTTGGACCTGCAGTTTACAATGCAAGAAAAGGAGCTACCACTATAGGTGCCAGAGATTTCCTAATTGCCTATAATATTAATCTGAATACTAAATCTACTCGTATAGCCAATAGAATAGCTTTTGATGTACGGGAAACCGGACGTGTCAAAAGAGAAGGTGACCCATACACCGGTAAAATAATCACAGATGCCAATGGTGAAAGCCTCAGAGAACCCGGGTCTTGTAAAGCAGTGCAAGCAGTAGGATGGTTTATAGATGAGTACGATGTAGCTCAAGTAAGTGCTAACCTTACTAATTTCAGTATTACTCCTATCCATACTTTTTTTGATGAGGTACAGAAAAGTTGCATACATAGAGGAGTGCGTATCACCGGTAGTGAATTAGTAGGACTTATTCCGCTGCAGGCTATGTTAGATGCTGGAAAACACTACTTAAAAAAGCAAGGCCGATCCTTAGGTGTTTCAGATGCAGAGCTTATTCATATCGCTATTAAATCCCTCGGATTAGATGAGCTAGCTCCATTTGACCCAGCTAAAAAAATAATAGAGTATTCACTTATATCTGCGGATGAAGAAAGACTGGTAAGTCTTACGGCTAAAGAATTAGCAGACGAAACAGCCTCTGAAAGTATGGCACCTGGCGGTGGTAGTATAGCCGCTTATTGCGGTGCTCTAGGTGTCTCACTCGCTACTATGGTGGCTAACTTGAGTGCTAACAAACCGGGATGGGAAGATCAGTTAGAAGTCTTTTCTGATTGGGCCGTAAAAGGTCAAGCCATTAAGAGAGAGTTACTCTACTTAGTGGATGAAGACACTCGTTCATTCAATGGAATAATAAGTGCCATACGAATGCCAAAGGATACAGCAGCAGATAAAACAGCGAGAACAGAGGCTATAGAAAAAGCGAGTCAATATGCCGCAGAAGTACCTTTTAAAGTGATGCAAACGGCCTACAAAGCTAAAGACCTGCTAAAAGCTATGCTAGATATAGGTAACAAGCCATCTGTGACAGACGCTGGTGTAGGTGCCTTGTGCTGCTTGACTGCCATAGAAGGTGCGTATATGAATGTACGAATCAATACCAAAAATCTCAGTGAAAAAGAATTTTCCAATAAGTTAAACACAGATGCTTTAGCACTACTCACAGAAGCCCAAAAAATGCTTGGAGCCATTACCACTGAAGTTCATAACAGAATAGTATGAGAATCGCACATTCTTACCTTTCTGACAATAAGCATTAGCAAAAAATAGTTATTATTGTACCCATAGAATATTTTAAAAGCACTGGATTAAAACAATATGAAAAAAATACTTCTAGGACTAACGTTACTTATTACCACGTTATCTTACGCACAGCAAGACCCTTACTACACACATTTTAAAGATGTGATGCAAGCATATAATCCTGCTGCAGCGGGGCATAAGTACGGCGAGATTTGCGTCAGCGGTCTTACGCATCATCAGTGGAGAGACTATGACGACGATACTAGAAATAGAGGGACTGATGGAGTAGCTGGTACGGGACGTACTGACGTAGCACCTATCACCTATAACTTCAATGTAAATACCGTTTTCAAATTAACTGAAGATAAGTTTTTAGGAGCAGGTATTACAGTGATAGATGATAAGTTAGGGTTTACCAAGTCAACCTCATTTATGGCTAATTTAAATTTCAGACAGCAATTTCAAGGAGGATTTAGTGAACTATCTGGCGGAATAGGCTTAGGTGCAACCCAATGGGGATGGGATGATCCAGATTATAAAGCCAAAGATGCTGGAGATCCAAATATACCAGGACTAGGTGTTATAGCTAATGAAACAAAATTTGACTTGAATATTGGTGTAATGTATAAGCGTCAAAGCATACTAGCTTCCAATATAAAAGACTTTTATGCAGGATTTTCTATAACCAATGTAAATCAAGCTTCTTATCTGATACCCGTAATAACACAAGCGGGGACACAGTCTAATCTAGGACAAGACTACGTTCCTCACTATTATACCCTTATGGGTGCAGACATACATTTGAAAAATGGAACAATCTTGGAACCCGCTATATTGGGAAAGTACGGACTAGCTGACGGAGCATATAGACCTCAGGTGGATTTAAACGTTACTGCTCTATTTGTTCAAAAATTCAGAGGTGGTCTGGCCTATAGACAGTTTGGTAATGCTGACGCATTATCTATACTCTTGGGCTTCCAAAAAGATAACATTAAGGTAGGGTATTCATATGATATTACTCTATCCAATGTGCAACGAGTAAGTAACGGAACACATGAAATATTCGTAAGGTATTGTATACCAATAAATACAATATCACCACCACTTTTCATACGTGAGAGTGTACGTTTCTTATAGTCGTAAGGATAACTATATATAATCTTTTGTACACGCATCATACTATAGCACTAACCAACAACGTTCTATTCAGGATACTAAAAATACATTTAATTGCTTTTATCAACAATTCAATGTTAATTTGTCAAACTTTTAAAAAGTAAGGTTTATATGAAATACACAGCTAAGGCACTTGTGATAATGGCATTCCTAACACTAGTAGGATGCGGTTTTGGAGATAATGGGGAGTTGATAGGAGTACAAGGTAGAAGACCTTGGTTTCATCCACAACCATTCGGTACGGTTTACATACCAACAGGTACGTTTCACACCGGACAGAGTGATGAAGACATTTTTCACACTTATATGCAGCCAAACAAACAAATATCTGTACACGCTATGTGGATGGATGATACTGAAATCACCAATAATGAATACCGTCAATTTGTAACTTATGTAAAAGATAGTTTAGCCCGTCTTGCTATGGATATAACTGTTACTGAAGAGGACGAGTATGATGAGTATGATCGTCTTGATTATAATCAAGAATTAGATGGAGAAGCTTTCTATGATGACATGGGTAATAAATATTTCTATCAAGGAAAAGAACGATATGATCATCGCAAACAATGGGACATAAGAAAATTAGAATATTCCTATACGTACGTAGACTTTCAGGCTGCTGCTAGAGGTAGCTATCTAGAATCTGATAGAGCAGAATATCTTGTAAAAAAGACAAGAGCTATCTATCCTGACACATTGGTTTGGGTAAGAGATTTCACTTATTCCTACAATGAGCCTATGACACGTCAATACTACAATCACCCAAAATATGATGATTATCCAGTAGTAGGTATTAATTGGCATCAAGCGAATGCTTTTTGTAATTATAGAACACGATGGCTAAATAGATATTGGGCTTCGCAAGAAATGCCAATAACTGAATACTGGAGATTACCAACAGAGTTTGAGTGGGAATTTGCAGCCAGAGGCGGAAGAGATAATAATATGTATCCTTGGGGTGGACCTTACACTCGAAATAGCAAAGGATGTTTATTGGCTAACTTCAAGCCTAATAGAGGAAACTATACGTCAGACGGTGGTTTATATCCTGTAAGAGCAGATTCTTATTTCCCTAACGATTACGGTCTATATAATATGGCTGGTAATGTGGCGGAGTGGACTATTTCAGCATTTGATGAGTCCAGTAATCAGTTTACTCACGACCTTAACTCTGACTATCAAGTAGACGCAGCAGATGACGGACCTCTTACTTTAAAGAGAAAAGTGATTCGTGGAGGAAGCTGGAAAGATGTAGCATACTTTATTCAAAATGGGTCTAGATCGTATGAGTACCAAGATACTTCAAAGTCTTACGTAGGTTTTAGATGCGTACAGACATACATAGGTAGATCTGCTAACGACACGAAATAATTCTTCAATAGCTTTCATTTCTGGACACTTTCTTATTCGCTTAGAATAAAATGACATTTCTACACTAAACTTTAGTCAAATACGTTTATATATTTGACTTAGAATTATAATCATTCACAACAACTAAATTAAAAAACAAAAACAACAAAATTATTATGGCAAATTTTTTCGAATCAAAATTGGGTAAAAATGTTATGGCTAAAGCCTATGGAATAGGTGCAGCCGTAGTTATTATCGGTGCTTTATTTAAAATCATGCATTGGGAAGGTGCTAACACTATGCTCATTTTAGGTATGGGAACTGAAGGTCTTATTTTCCTTATTTCTGCCTTTGAGCCATTGCACGAGGAATGGGACTGGAGTCTTGTATATCCTGAATTAGCGGGTATGGAAGGTGAAGACAGACCAAAACAAGGTTCAATAGCACAAGGAGATGCAGTGTCTCAACAACTAGATAAAATGCTAGCCGATGCCAATATAGGACCAGAGCTTATTGAAGGATTAGGAAGCGGACTTAGATCTCTTTCTACAAACGTAAGTTCTATGTCTGATCTCTCAGGAGCTAGTATCGCCACTATGGAGTATACAGAAAACATAACTAAAGCAAACGAACAGCTTACTGGTATGAACTCTTCTTATGGTAGAGCTGTGAATGCACTAGAGAGCTTAACAGAAACTACAGAAAGTTTCAAAGAGACCACTACTAAAGTAGCTAGCATCAATGCTACGCTTAATGATAGTTTAGTTAGTTTTGATCAAAATATTCAAAACCTGAATAAGGTATATGGAGGAATGCTAAACGCAATGCGTCCTTCTAATTAGTCCAAATCATAGTTTAACTTTAATTCAATAATTTAAAAAAATAATTATGGCCGGAGGAAAAATGTCCCCAAGGCAGAAGATGATAAACATGATGTACTTAGTACTCATGGCACTTCTAGCCCTTAATGTATCTAAAGAAATACTAAAGTCTTTTCACTTATTTGAGAAGAGTTTCAACGCAGCTGCTCTCAATATTGACTCTAAAAGTGAAAGTACAATGAAGGCTTTAGAGACAGCTATGGACGAGAAAAAAGGCAAAACAGAGCCTTACATGAATCGTGCATTAGCCGTTAGAAAAGAAACAACTGAATTCATAAAATACATTGATGATATCAATGCTAAAATAGAAGAATGGTACGGCGGTAGAGAAGAGCAAAAAGAAGGTGTTACAGGAGTGACTGCACTTATCTCTCCAGACCAAATGGAAGACCACGCTAAATTCTACACCGAAAATGACTACGCAGAGGGTTTTGCTGTAGCTAAGAGAATCAATGATGCTAGAGAGAAAATAGCCAGTTACCTAAAGCCAAAAGCACCAGGTCTCACGGACTCTACTAGCATTAAAGATAACACATTATATAACGCAGTTATCAAAACATCGCAACTACGTGCTGGAACAGATAAGCAGTGGGTTATAGAAAGTTTGGAGCATAACCCAGCTGCTGGTGTCACTGCACTTCTTTCTCGTATCAAGAATGATGCTCAAACCTTAGAAGCGACAGTCTTAGAAAAGTTAGCACAACAAATAGATGCTACCGATTATAAATTTGACAAGCTGATAGCTACAGTACTACCCACATCAAATTATGTGATGGAAGGTGAAAACTATGAAGCTGATATACTATTAGTAGCATCTAGTTCTCAAAGTATGCCAAATATAACTGTAGGTGGTACTAGCATTACTGTTGAAGGTGGTGTGGGTAAATATTCAGCTAGAGCAAATGGTGTTGGTATCAAAACTTTTGCTGGTAAAATCGTCCTAAACGGAAACGGTGGCGGAGAAGAACAAGTATTTGAGTTTGAGAATGAATATACCGTATTTAAGCCAGCAGCAACGATAGCAGCTACGGAAATGAACCTATTGTATAAGGGAATAGATAATCCAATGTCTATTTCTGTACCAGGGTTCGCAGCGAATGATGTTAAGATATCCGCTCCTGGACTTAATCTTAAGTCATTGGGCGGTGGATTATATAATACTACAGTCCAAGCTAATACGAATAAGGAAGTAATAATAACTGCATCTATAACCAAAGACGGAAAGTCAAGAACAGTCGGTTCTGAAAAGTTTAGAGTCAGAAGTCTTCCACAACCTACTGCTCAGTTAGGCGGTATCCCAAACAATGGAATGCAACAAGGCAAAGCAGGTGTTGCTGCCCAAACTTCAATTATAGCTTCAATGGGTGCGGGTTTTGCATATAATCTTAATTATAGAGTAGATAATTTTACGATGATACTTGTCTACAAAAGAAAGCAAGCGGTAACTGCACAAAGCAGTAGTGGATCACTCACAGGACAAATGAAAAACATGCTGAACTCTGCAAGTTCTGGTGACATTGTATTGATAGAAGGTATACGTGCAACTGAAGCAAAATATGGCCTAAAAGCTAGCTTAAGTCCGATCATTATAACAATAAGATAATTTTTAAAAGAATAATTCGTTATTTTTGCCAAGTAGAGAGAAAGAGATATGAAGAGAACACTTGTAATATTTATGACACTGATGCTTATGGCTGGAGTGTCTCAAGCACAAAGCAGTAAGTTTGAGGATTATACATATCCTCACACAGCTGTAAAGGAGCGTAAAGCGGTACCATATCGTTATATTCGAGAAGCAAACGTCAAGTGGAGTAAACGCATACATAGAGTTATTGATGTCCGTGAAAAGCAGAATAAGGTTATGCATTGGCCGCGTAATCCATTTTATCTAATCGTATGGAATGCAGCTATGAACGGTGAAGTGAATGCATACATCAATGATTCTCTTACTTCTATTATTACTCCCGAAGATCTAGTATCTAAAATAAGTACTGAATCTCAAGTATCTGTGCCAAATCCAGAAAATCCAGACGATCCGTATGATCTAGTACTAATTACTGTCAAGGAAACATACGAACCACAGAAGATAGTTAAATACAGAATCATGGAAGATTGGATATTTGATTACAACTACTCTGATTTTAGATCAAGAATCATAGCAATAGCTCCTTTATGGAGACAACCAACAGAGTCTGGTATTGAATTAGGAGAAAGTCCACTATTCTGGTTAAAAATGGAAGATATGAGAGATAAACTTTCTCAGGAAGAAGTTTTTAATACACAAAATGATGCAGCACGTATGAGTTTTGACCATTTCTTTCAAATGAGACAATTCAGCAGCTATGTAGTCAAAGAAAGTAATACATACGATTTAGATATCGCACGACTTGAGGAGTTTAGAGACAATGGAGTAGAAGCACTTCTGAAAAGTGACGAAATCAAGAACGATTTATTTATCTTAGAGCACGATCTGTGGGAGTACTAAGATATATTTAACCATATACTAAAAAGGCGACCAATCGGTCGCCTTTTTTATTATCCTAATTTTAGGATTTCATAATTTATAGAAACACCAACCTGAAACACAAGCATATCAATCAAATTAAAATCTGGACATAAAAAAGAATGAACACTCTCAGTATTCACCCTTTCTCTAATCTAAGTTTAGCATTTTTTAAAGACTACTGCTACGCCTTGCCCTACTCCTATGCACATAGTAGCCAAAGCATATTTAGCAGTGGGTCTATTTTTAAACTCATGCAATAGAGTGTTTGTAATACGTGCCCCAGAAGCACCTAATGGATGTCCTATAGCTATAGAACCACCATTTACATTCACTATATCAGGATTAAAATCTAAATCCCGCATACAAGCTATAGCTTGAGCTGCAAACGCTTCGTTAAGTTCTATTAAATCTAAGTCCTTCACTCCTATTCCTGCACGCTTTAGTGCTTTCTGAGTAGCAGGTACTGGACCTATTCCCATAATCTCTGGGGGTACACCAGCTGCGGCACTACTTACTACCTCTGCTATAGGTTCTAGGTTATATCGTTTAAGAGCTTCTTCACTTACTATAAGAAGTGCAGCAGCTCCGTCATTTACTCCACTAGAATTACCAGCCGTCACTGTACCTCCTTTTCTAAAAGCCGCATTTAGACTAGATAACTTTTCTATACTGCTCAGTCTAGGATGCTCATCTTGAGCAAAAATTATATCTCCTCCTTTTCGCTGAGGAATAGTAATCGGTATGATTTCGTCATTGAATTTTCCTGCTTTTAAAGCAATTTGATACTTCTGCTGCGTCGTATGAGCAAAAATATCCTGCTCTTCACGTGTGATTCCATACTTTTCTACTAAATTTTCAGCGGTCTCCCCCATAGGGAAAGGAAAGTACATCTCTGATAGCTTTGGGTTTGTAAATCTCCACCCGATCGAAGTATCATACACTTCAGTGCTTCGGCTATATGCTGACTCAGCCTTAGACATCACAAAAGGTGCACGTGTCATGCTTTCTACTCCTCCAGCTATAAATATATCTCCATATCCTACAGCTATATTTTTAGATGCATCAGCTACTGCCTGCAAACTGCTTGCACACAGTCTATTAATAGTCAGTCCAGGCACAGTGACAGGTAATCCTGCCATCAATAAACTCATACGTGCTACATTCCTATTGTCTTCTCCAGCTTGGTTAGCCGCTCCAAAAATTACATCCTCTATTTCATTGATATCTATAGAAGGATTACGTTGTATCAACGCTGTAATCACTTCTGCTCCCAAATCATCTGGACGTACAGAAGATAAAGTACCCCCAAATTTACCGACTGCCGTACGGGCAGCATCTACTACATATGCTCGTTTCATTTGTTAGCAAAAGTAATTACTTAGGAACTATTGGAAAATATAAGGTGAATTAATAATAGTATATATATAAAAGCCGTTTGTCCTAGAAGCAAAATCCTCCCAAGACTTTTGACTTATTATACCAAAATAGCTTTTAAGTGTCGTTTAAATAAATTGAGTTTATCGAAGGTTTGTAAAGGCGAAAAATCATTACATAGCCTAAGCTATGGTATTATTTTTTAACGAATAGAAATCGAGTGAAAAACAATTTATATGCGGCAATTGAAAGCTATTTTGGTATTACTCCGTATTATATAGATTAAGTCATCAAACACAGTGACTATTCTGATTCTGTGTCACAAATTTTGTTGTTATATATTCCTGCCTGCGGCAAGGCAGGCTTGGCATAGCAGAGTGCATCCTGAGCTATTTCGAAGGGGCTATGACTTTCACCAACAAGCTGAAAGGCTAAATGTATGCCTAAAAATTGATGCACATTTCTCAGAATACTCTAATGGTCTTAATTCACTCAGTCAGTATTAGCCTAATTACTATGACAAAGGCCAGATTGCACTCAACCCATCAGTAAACTTTAAATTTTGAGAAAAAGTAGAGCAAAATAGCGAACTATTCCACGACAATTTCAGAAAGAAAATGACCATTTAAAGATATATTCAGCACGTATTATCAACAAAACCTAGTGATTGTCCTTGTTTTATCTTGACATCGCTCACTATCTATACTGAAACCTGTCGCCTCCACAGTTATATAAAAATCTGCATCTCAAAAGAATAGTCTAACTCAAGTTATTACTTATCGATAGTATTAGTAATAAAAGAATACATAGGATGGTTCGCTGCTAGATTAGCCTTCACAAAGTCCTTATCTCCCACCATATGATTCACCTCTATGAGCCAAGATGGAGTAAACTTCTCTATCATATACCTGTGGTATTTATACTCAGCATCTCCTGGATACTTGAGTATTAACGCATTCAAATCTTTATACCCTTTTTTAAAGGCTGATAACTTTTCATTTGGCCAAGTAAGATAATCTGCCTTCATACATAGAAACACTGCTTTATAGCATTGCTCATCAGTCGTAAGGCTCGTTTTTTTCTCCAATACCTGTAACATAGCAATTACCTTATCCTCATCTTGACTTTTGTAAACCGTTCGGATGTCAGAGATGCTCGTATTACAAGCTAATATTATTAATAATCCAAAAATATTCATCTTACATTAATAACAAAATCCAATAGAAAACGGCGTGTACGAATATCATCCAAAAACTACGCCCAGTTATCAAAGGAACCTTTCTAAAACACAGTTGAAATATGAACGAAAAACCGAACCAACATACATAATTAAATATCGGAATGATTCCTCCATCCCACCACCACCAGCTGAACTTGATAGCAACTGGCTCTAATAGGTAATCATACGCAGTAACCACTGCAGCAGCTACAGCAGAAGAAAGTACTTTATGTTGCATCACTAAATTCACTATACTACGAGACGCTATACATAACATGGCCCAATTCATGGCTATAGTAAGCGGTACACCTTGCCACTTAAATCCTAGTGTAGTACCATACTGATAGTCACCGAATAGATAACCATAATTAACACCTATGTACTCTACAAAGAAGCCTCCAGCGAAGATGAATATAAGTGCTGCCACATTAAACTTAGTCCACTTACCTTCCTCTATGACCACTAGTATAAAACTGAATAGCAGCATAACAGGCGTAAGACTGAGAAAAAAATCTCTACTAATAGGTAATAAGATACCGATAGTCCCTACTGCGTAAGGTACTAGGAGTAGTGTAAAAAAATTCTTTTTAATGAAGTTTGAAATCACGTGCTATTATATCGGTTGTTATTTTTCCCGAGAGCAAACATAATGGTATTCCTCCTCCGGGATGCACACTTCCTCCACAAAAATATAGCCCTTTATTCTCACTACTGAAATTAGGCTGGCGAAGAAATGCAGCCATCTTATCATTAGAGCTGGAACCGTATAGTGCACCCTTGTAGCTTCCAGTTTTACTTTGGATAAGCTCAGGAGTCAGCTTATGCTCTAATTGTATATGTTTAGAAATATCAAGTCCCAATACCTTATTTAATTTAGTGACTATGTTCTCACGAGTCTCACGAATCACCTTTTCCCAGTCTTGCCCGTCTGCATAAGGAGCATTTACCATCACAAACCAATTCTCACACCCCTGAGGAGCGTCATCTGCTTTGCACTTACTACTGATATGAATATATACTGTAGGATCATCATCTATCTTCTTACTATGGAAAATAGTCTCAAACTCTTTCTTGTAATTATTAGAGAAAAAAATATTATGTAAATCAAGCTCAGCAAACTCTCGATCCATCCCCCAATAAAAAATGAGAGCAGAGCTAGAAGGCTCATATTTCTCACGTTTACTTGATATGAATTTTTTTAAAGGTCCTTTGGCCGCTGACGCTACATCCATATTACATACCAAAATATCACTCTCTACACTACCATTTACCAAATACTTGTTCGCTATTTTATCTACGGTATGTACGGATGAACTAAACTGAAAATCCACTCCCAATCGAATTGCTTTTTGGTAGAGAGAATCCGCAATAGAGCGTATTCCGTTTGTAGGAAAGAAAGCTCCAAATCCAAACTCATAGTGCGGTATCACATTCAGTGTAGCTGGTGCTTGATAAGGACTAGACCCGTTATAAGTAGCGTACCTATTAAAAAACTGAACAGTCTTAGGGTTTTCAAACCTCTGTTCATTTCGTGCACTCATATTTTTAAAAACTTCAACTTTAGACAAGCTAAAAAAACTCTTTATCGTACTCCAGCTTAAATAGGTCTTCAGCTTATGAAGTGACTTCTCCAGAAACACATGATTTGTTATTTCAAACTTGGTCTTACTGTCCTCTAAGAATGCTTCAATATTTTCTTTAGGCTCATTTAGCTGTTTTAAAAATTCCTCTTTAAGTTGATCTCGGTCCTTAGTGGCAGTCATGCGCGTACCATCCTCCCAAAAGTAATTGCAGATAGAATCTAACTCTGAATAATCCAACTTCACATCGGACTTACCGTCTATAGTGAGCAATTCAGTGACATACTGCGGCATTGTAAATAGAGATGGACCTGTATCGTACCTGTAGCCATCTTGCTCCCACACGCCCATTTTGCCACCGTACGTATCCTGCTGCTCATATACAGTCACGTGTACTCCTTTATGAGCCAATCGAATGGCTGACGAGATACCAGCCATACCTGCTCCTATAACTATAGCATCTATATCTTTATTTTTATGTGTCAAATTGTGGGCAACTCGCTAATTAATTGAACAAAGGTAAAACACAAAAAGTCACTAAAGGTTTACTTTTGTACATAATGATACAACGACCACAAACCGTATTTCTTTTGACATTAGTAGCTATCTGTTTTATGCTTATGTTCTCTAATACTACCTATTTTGAAGGTCAAAATAAAACAACTAACCAACGTGTAGCTGTAGAATACGACGAGACTAAAATGACTGCTTCAGACGATACTTCTTCTGAAGTAAATACGTATCTGCTCGCATTCATAGCAGCAATAGGAGCTTTAGCAATGTTAGCTATGTTGCTTTTTAAAAATAGAAAACTACAAATGCTCATCTCCTCTATAAACTATTTATTAATATTGGGACTTATCATTATGATGTATATGTACAGTATCCGAATAGACTATTTTGAAGGGTCAGGTAGTCAGTCATTTACTTTTTACGCCTTGTTGCCACTGGCATTACTTTTTTTTAACTTCTTAGCCATACGAGGTGTCAAAAAAGATGAGCGACTTATCCGTTCTATCGATAGATTAAGATAAGTATTGAAAATACTTCAGGTACATAACTTCAGCGTAAAATTTAAATTAAATAAAAACGAGACTTTCATAGCCGTGAAAGAAATCACCTTTGATATTCATCAAGGACAAATACTAGGTCTGATAGGTGAAAGTGGCAGCGGTAAGTCTGTGGCTAGTCAATGCTTAACGCGTCTAATAGATGACGCTAATCTCACTGGAGAGGTGCTATTCTCTCACAAGGATACTTTTGTAAATCTACTCACTGCAGATGAAGCTACACTCCGTGAAATAAGGAAACATGAAATAGCCTATATCTTTCAGGAGCCCATGACTGCTCTTAATCCACTGATTCCTTGTGGTAAACAAATACTAGAATGCACAAAAGTACAGAGTCCTGAAATTCTCTCTGAACTATTAGAAAAAGTAGAACTAACAGATACGAAAAGAGTAGCAGCAAGCTATCCTCATGAGCTCAGTGGAGGACAGCGACAACGTATAATGATAGCCATGGCTCTAGCCAAAAAGCCAAAACTTCTTATAGCAGACGAACCTACTACTGCTTTAGATATCGCAGTTCAAACTGGAATCTTAAATTTGCTAAAAAAACTAAGTAGAGAAGAAAACATGGGCGTTTTATTTATCACTCATGACTTACTGTCTCTCAAAGGATTCGCAGATCATATAGCTGTGATGTACCACGGCAATATAGTGGAACAAAATACTGCTAGTCAACTACTAGATAACCCACAACATCCTTATGCAAAAGCACTTATAGAAAGCAGAGCTACTCATAAAAAGCGTGGTAGAGTCTTAGCAGAAATAGATGATTTACTCGAAAACAGGGACGGTGAACTCCATTTTCATCAACCTAAAAGCGTGGCTCTTTCTACAGAAAAAAATTCCAATGAAGTACTCCTCTCATTGCATAATGTAGAAAAGTCTCACTTCAAATCTTCGTTCTTCACAAAAGAAGAGACCAAGGTACTTCACGATGTAAACTTCACCTTGAATAAAGGAGATATTCTAGGGCTTATAGGAGAAAGCGGAAGCGGTAAAAGCACTATTGCGAAGCTAATACTGAAAATATGGGATCCCACTGCGGGTAATTTAATGTTATACGATAAGGATATATCTACTACCAAAGATCTCTCTGAGGAGATTCAGTTGGTTTTCCAAGATCCTTTTTCATCTCTGAATCCCAAACATAAGATAGGAAATGCAATTAACGAAGTGGTTCAAACTATTGATAAAAAGGCCTCAAAATCAGCCGTTAAAGAAAAAGTAATATCTTTGTTGGAAGAGGTAGGTCTAACAGCTTCTGATTTTGAAAAATATCCTCACGAGTTTTCTGGTGGCCAGAGACAGCGAATTTGCATAGCCAAGGCACTTGCCAAAAATCCCAAAATTATAGTATTAGACGAGGCTGTAAGTGCGCTAGATGTAAGCGTACAAGCTAAAGTTCTAAACTTGCTAAATGACCTAAAAAGAGAAAAAGGTTTGACCTATCTACTCATATCACACGACATGAATGTGGTGAGTTATTTCTGTAATAAAATAATAGTCCTGAAACAGGGACGAGTCATAGAATCGGGAGAAACCGATACATTAATACGTAATCCAACATCAGATTACACCAAAACACTGCTGGAACACAGCATTAATTAGAAAACACAATTTTGAAAAATAAACACAAAAGGACGCGAAAATCAAATAGCTATGAAGAGATACTACAAGTACTTGCAGCTAGTCCAAATAGACCACTAAACTATAAACAAGTAGGTGCACAGGTGCCGGAAATTTCCTATAAGGAAGTAAATAAGGTACTGGATCAACTGGTACATGACAAAAAAATAAAGCAGCCTGAAGTAGGCAAATACATGTTTGAACGAATGACTGCTGATGAATTAATCGGCAAACTAGACTTCAACTCTAGAGGAGACGCTTACTTAGTCATAGAAGATAAAGAAGACGATATTAAAATAAAATCTGGTGATACGTTAGACTCGTTTGATGGTGATGAAGTAGCTGTAAAACTGAAATACCTATCCGGAAAAACCAAGCCTAGAGCATATGTAACACGAGTAATCACTAGAGCTAGAGAAACTTACGTAGGTACAGTATCTGCAGGTGGTAATTCATTTTTTATAATTCCTGACGGTACTAAGATGCATACTGACTTCTATGTACCCAAGGAAAAAATAAATGGAGCCACAGACGGCGATAAGGTGATTTTTAAATTCCGCGACTGGCCAGCTAAAGCTAAAAATCCGTATGCTAGTGTAGTAGATGTACTCGGACGCTCAGGAGAAAACACGGCCGAAATGCACGCCATAGTAGCTGAATTTGGTTTTGATACAAAGTTTGATGATGCTGTAGAACACGCGGCTGATGATTTCCCTACTCAGATTTCAGATGAAGAAATAGCCAAACGAGAAGATTTCAGACAAGTCACTACATTCACTATAGATCCAGCTGATGCAAAAGATTTTGACGATGCACTTAGTTTTCAGACCTTGCCAAACGGCAATATAGAAATAGGTGTACACATAGCTGATGTATCACACTTCGTCACCCCAGGAGACACTATAGACCAAGAAGCTGTGAAAAGAGCTACTTCTGTATACTTAGTAGATCGTACTATCCCCATGCTTCCAGAGAGGCTGAGTAATGAGCTATGCTCGCTACGTCCTCACGAGGACTCACTTACATTCTCGACTATCTTTGAGCTAGATGCTAGAGGTATCGTAAAAAACTATCGTTTTGCCAAAACAGTAATTTACTCCGATCATAGATTTGCGTATGAGGATGCTCAAGAAGTGATAGAAAGCAAAGCAGGAAAGTATGCTAAAGAACTAGGAACGATGAATGATATCGCTCTTTACCTCAGAAATGCACGCTATGACAATGGAGCTATAAACTTTGAGACCACAGAGTTCAGATTCGTACTGGACGAGCAAGGAACTCCTACGGCCGTAATACCTAAAATGCGTAAGGATGCTCATAAAATGATAGAGGAATATATGCTATTAGCCAATAAATATGTGGCCATGCACCTTTATACCAAAAACGATAAAACACCATTACCTTATCGTGTGCACGAAGAGCCAAGTGAAGAAAGAATCTTAGAATTTGCAGCGACAGCATTGGAGTTTGGTATCAAGATAGATACCAGTAGCTACAAGGCCTATAGCCACTCTATCAACGAAATGGTAGCTAAAATAGAAGGCACTATGGAAGGTGATATCCTTCAGCCTCTAGCCATACGAAGTATGCAAAAGGCATATTATACGAGTCAGAAAATCGGTCATTTTGGCCTAGCATTTGATTATTACGCTCACTTCACCTCTCCTATACGCAGGTATCCAGATCTGATCACACACCGTATGCTACACGACTATCTTACTAAGACTAAATCCTTTGACTACGGAGATGTAGAAAAAATGGCAAGTCATAGTAGTAAACAAGAGCAAAAAGCTACGAGTGCAGAGCGTGCCAGTACAAAGTACAAGCAGGTGGAGTATCTCGCTAACTTTAAAGGAGAAGAGTTTGACGGAATCATCAGTGGAGTAACTGACTGGGGCATATTCGTAGAGATCATAGAAAACAAGTGCGAGGGCATGGTAAGACTCAGAGACTTAAAAGGAGATCACTACACCTTCTTACCAGAGAAGAAAAAGGTGATAGGTCAGCGTACCGGCACATCTTATTCTATGGGGCAGCAAGTACGGATCCGAGTGAAGAATACAGATTTAGCTAAACGAAATATTGATTTCGTATTTGCTGAGGAAAGGTATTCGTAAACCATAATTGACAAAGAGCGTTTATTTATCTACCACTGTGCAAAAACTAAAACAACTACTCACCGACTTAGAACCTGCAATAGCAGATATCATAAACCAGCCAGGGTCTCCTAGAGCGGTGTATGAGCCTATCAGCTATATACTTAGTCTTGGTGGCAAACGCATCCGCCCAGCGATGGTATTGGCAGCTTACAAAATGTATAATGACGAGTATACCGATGAAGTACTAAAAGTAGCTCAAGCAGTGGAGATGTTTCACAACTTCACGCTACTACACGATGATATCATGGATAACTCTCCACTGCGTAGAGGCCAAGAAACTGTGCATATCAAGTGGGATGATGCTACAGCAATACTATCAGGTGATTTACTGCAGATAGAAGTCTACGAAAAACTAGCTGAAGTAGGCAATGTGGAGGTCCTAAAACTCTTCAATGCTATGGCTCGGGAACTCTGTGAAGGGCAAATGAACGATATGCAATTTGAGAAGATGGATACCGTAAGTAACGAAGCATACTTAGACATGATTCGTCAGAAGACTGCGGTACTATTAGGATTTAGTTTGCAAGCCGGTGCTATTTTAGGCGGAGCTAGCAAAGAAGATGGCAAAAAACTGTACGATCTTGGAATCTCCATAGGTCTCGGCTTTCAGCTCATGGATGACTACCTAGATAGCTTTGGGGAAACTGCCAAAGTAGGAAAACGTATAGGTGGCGATATCCTAGAAAAAAAGAAAACCTATCTGTGGAACGAGATGTGGTCTAGAATAAATGAAGAAGAGAAAATAAAGGTTCTAGCTTCCTATTCTTCTGAAACCTCAGCCATAACTCACGTAAAAGAAACTATGGATTCATCTGGAGCTAAAGACTATACTCTTAAACTAGCTCAAGAGTACACAGACAAAAGCTTGAATGTACTTCAAGAGTATACTACTTCAGGTGACAAATCTTATCTGGAAGAGATCGTGTATATGTTGGCTGGCAGAGAGAGTTAAGGATTCTCTTTTTTAAAATCTCCAAACATCTCATAGACAGCCGTAAAGTAAACATACTCCTGAGTTCGTATTCTCTTTCTAACAATGGAGAATAGATGTCCAATTAAATAGGACTCTTTGTTCTTTGCACTTAATTCTGTTCCATTGTCATCATCATAGACTAAATTTTTCCATTCGTAACTAAAGTCTCGGCATACGAGCTCACCTATAACTGAACCAAGTACTAGAACTGAGTAATTTCTTTTCTTCTTACTCCCAAATGCCTCTTTTTTTTAAAACTAGGTAGGATTTACTGAAAAAAGAACTAGAACGACTTATGTTATTTGTGATCAATAGGTTACGTTAAAATAAAGTTAATTTCTTGGAATAGAAATGCAAAGTAATTTACCTAAACCCTTAAAATACGTGCACTTTTCATTTTGCCTATTTGGCAAAATGTGGTCACAGAAGAATCCTATCTGCCTTATTTCCTGCATATCGAAGTATTCCTATACGTCTTCTATTGGCAAACAAGCCACATTGGACCCTTCTGAGATTTTCAGTAGACCCTAGGTACGTACTATCAAGATGAATCGCCTCTATTCTGTTTATTTCTTTGTCGGAAATATTAAAACAAACTTGTTCAAATTCCTCTTGTGCAGCCGCTATCATTTCAACTTCATGAGCCGAAGGATTAAGTTCACTCATAAACATTAGTTCGATAAGAACTTTTAAATATGAAACAAAAAAGCCGGGCTCCCCAGCCCGGCTTTAATCTAAAAATTTAATTGCCCAAAGGCAATTAAATAAAACTCCCACTTCTCTAAAGAATAGAAAAACAGGCGATCTAATCCGAAGGATTAGATCCTTTTATTAACCCTACTTATAAACAGTCAAATTCAATGCCACGCTCAGCAATTTTAGTCGAACTATACCCAGAAAAAATAATTATCTATTTTGGTATCACTTTCAGTTAATCAAATAGTTGTTTCTTAACTTGCTGACCGTTTGTAAATTAATTATGACGACAGCCCTAATCTTATAGCTACTATAAATCAAGTATTTAAGCTTTGAAAACCTTTCTCTAAAATTTTTTACACTCTAGATATCTAGTGTCACCGTAACAAAATGCCATATTGACACAACTGCAATTTTTTAGTCATGAAACCAAAAAATAAACCTAGAAATTGTCAGTCTTCTCATTCAAAGATGTGATAAAGAATCTAACGTTAAAGTACTCCTACTATTTATGCAGTTTAAAGAAATCAAATACGATTATAATTAATGAACAAAAGAAGTTCCAAGTAACCAGTAAACTTGATTCGAATTTTTAAGTAACAAAAAAGCCAGGCTCCCAAGCCTGGCTTAAATATGAAACTCAAATAATTATCTTTCGATAATTAAAATTTCGAATTCTAAATGATATAGAATTCTGAGACTTAGCTTACAAGAAACTAAATCTCTTATTAACCCCCATTAATAATGCGAATTAACATCAGTTAGCAGAATAAACAAAAGATTGTTAGAACTATTTTAACTAAATCATTGTCACAAGGTTAAAAACTTATGTCATTGTTTACTCCAGCCTAAATTTCTATGATAAGAGCACAAGTTATAAACTAAATAAAACCATAAAACTGAAGTCATTTCAATAAATTTATAGATTATTATTATTGTGCTCCCTTTTGACCGTTCTCTTTTCTTTAATTTGTATCCTATAAAAAATGCAAAAGTTAAGGATATACATATCAAACTCTACCAATGTATTTTACAACCTCGCACTAGAGGAGTACTTAGTGACTTCCAGTACAGAGGATATTCTACTTTTTTATGTGAATACTGATGCTGTAGTCATAGGAAAACACCAAAATCCGTGGAAAGAAGTAGACCTCACTCCTATCACTAAAAACCTAGATACGCACACCGTAGCAAGAAGACTAAGTGGGGGTGGTACGGTTTTTCACGATAATGGGAATATTAATTTTTCCTTTGTAAGAAATAAAGAGCTAGACTTCGTAAATTTCAGAGAACATATAGAGCCAGTGAGTGCTGCTTTAAAGTCACTGGGCATCCAAAATAGCATCTCCCCACGAAATGACATATTTGTAAATGAGCATAAAATCAGTGGAAATGCTGAGCACGTAAATAGCAAGGTCAAAAGAATATTACACCACGGCACATTGCTCTATGACAGTAATATCATAAAACTCAATGGCAGCATCAAACCTAAAAAAGCCTTAAACATAAAAACACATGCGGTAGATTCCGTGCGTAGTCCTGTGATGAACATACGCTCCATCTGTGACTTAGGTGATACTCAGTCATTCCTAGATAAGCTGATCTCAGAAATCAGAAACCACTTAGATGTCTGGTCCGTGAAAAAAATACAACCCGAAAACATAACGGAAGTTTGCTCTCTAGTGAATGACAAATACATTACTTGGAATTGGAATTTTGGGCATACACCTCAGTTTACATACACCAATAACCTAGGTGAAGAAATAAAAGTTCGAAAGGGGAAAATTGAAGGGATAAAATCTACTTATTTAAATCCAAACGAGACTCAGCGGTATCTAGGCAATTACATCGATTCGCAAGGCTATTTTGAAAATAAAGGTGCGGTAGAATCAGGCCCAAAAATGGAAGACTATTTTAGGTTTAAAATTGAAATAAATGACAAATAAAGAAAGAGCAAACGAAATACTCACTATATTGGAAAGTGAGTTTCCGGAAGTACCCGTACCACTAGACCACAAAGATCCATATACACTTCTCATAGCTGTGCTGCTTTCTGCTCAATGTACGGACGAGCGAGTAAATAAAATTACCCCACTCCTCTTTGCCAAGGCAGATAACCCCTACGACATGGTAAAAATGACGGTAGAAGAAATCAAGGCAATAATTCGTCCGTGCGGTCTCTCACCTATGAAAAGTAAAGGAATATATGGACTGAGTCAGATGATTATAGAGCAACATGGTGGTCAGGTACCTCAGAGCTTCGAAGACTTAGAAGCTATGCCTGCTGTAGGACACAAAACTGCTAGCGTAGTAATGAGCCAAGCTTTTGGTGTGCCAGCATTTCCTGTAGATACACATATACATAGGTTAGCCTACAGGTGGAAGCTAAGCACAGGTAAGAATGTAGACAAAACAGAGAAAGACCTAAAAGCTGTATTCCCAAGAGATACTTGGAATAAGATACATCTACAAATTATCTTCTTTGGGAGAAAGTACTGTCCAGCTAGAGGTCATAACCCACTGTTCTGCCCTATTTGTAAGGACTATGGGAGGGCTACCTTGTTTAAGTAATTCTCACATTTTGGTCTACTCTGTTAATAGTTACCTTTGCACCACGAAAAAATGCAACTAGAAGTAATCTACGAAGACAATCATCTCATAGCAGTCAATAAACCTGCTGGTCTGGTGGTACAAGATAATGAGCACGGATTACCTTCTCTAGAGACACATGTAAAAGCATACGTTAAAGAGAAGTATAATAAACCTGGAGCAGTATTTATGGGCTGTATACACAGACTAGATACCAATGTAACAGGTATAGTCCTCTTTGCTAGGACGAGTAAAGCACTGGTGCGTATGAATGAACAATTTAAAGAGCGAAAAATCACCAAGACATATGCTGCTCTTATTCGTAAAAAACCACAACCAATGGCTGGTACACTCACTCATTGGCTCAAAAAAGATCCTAAGCAGAACAGGACTAAACTCTATGAAGAAGAGAGAGAAGGTAGTAAAAAAGCTGTACTTCATTATCAGTTTATCAATACTGCAAATCACTGTTTTCTGGTAAAAGTAAATCCTGTAACTGGAAGACCCCACCAGATCAGAGTGCAGCTGGCACGCACGTTTACCGGTATAGTAGGAGATGTGAAATACGGACAAACCAAGCCTACCGCAGATAAAAGTATCTACCTGCACGCTCTTGGTCTTAGCTTCTCCCACCCTGTCACTCAAGAAAACTTAAACTTACACGCTCCAATGCCAGACTTTGGTAATTGGAAATTTTTTAAAGATATAGAACAAAACTTATTAGCGAAATGAACCAGATAGTAAAAATACCAACGGCAATTAATGAGCCAGTAAGAGCATATGCTCCAGGCACTGTAGAGACACAAAGTCTAAAGAGTAAAGTGCAAGAAATGAAAAGTACACCGGTAGATATACCCATGTATATAGGTGGAAAGAAAGTCTATACCGATGAGAAAATCAGTATGCATCCTCCGCACGAGACTAGTCATAACCTAGGCACCTATAATAAAGGAACTGCCCAGCACGTACAAGATGCCATAGATGCAGCACTAGCTGCTAAAGATGCTTGGGCAATCATGCCGTGGCAGGCTAGATCAGCTATTTTTCTGAAAGCTGCTGAACTTCTAGCAGGACCATACAGAGATAGAATGAATGCAGCTACTATGCTAGCACAGTCCAAGAATGCAATGCAAGCGGAGATAGATGCCGCTTGCGAAATGATAGATTTCTTTAAATTCAACGTACAATTTATGAGCGAAATATACGCTCAACAGCCACCAGAAAACTCTCCAGGAGTTTGGAATCAATTAGAATACAGACCCTTGGAAGGATTTGTATTTGCATTAACTCCATTTAACTTTACCAGTATATGTGCTAATCTATGTGCAGCTCCAGCTATGATGGGTAATACTGTAGTATGGAAGCCTGCTGAGTCACAGATATATAGTGCTCAGGTAATTATGGAGCTTTTCAAAGAAGCTGGATTACCAGACGGAGTTATCAATCTAGTATTTGTAGATGGTCCTACTACCGGAGAAGTAGTATTTAATCATAGAGATTTTGCAGGAATCCACTTCACAGGAAGTACAGGCGTATTCCGTCACATCTGGAAAACCATAGGAAATAACATAGAAAAGTACCGCAGCTATCCGCGTATCGTGGGTGAAACAGGTGGTAAAGACTTCATAATGGTGCACAACAGTGCTAATGTGAAGCAAGTCAATACTGCTCTTGTCAGAGGATCATTTGAGTTTCAAGGACAGAAATGTAGTGCTGCTAGTAGAGCATATATACCTAAAAGCATGTGGGCAGAACTTAAGCCTATGCTAGTAGAAAATACGAATAAGCTAAAAATGGGTACTGCTGAAGACTTTAGTAATTTCATAAACGCAGTAATAGACCGTAAGTCATTCGCTAAAATAGCAAAGTATATAGACGAAGCTAAGGCTGCACCTGATGCAGAAATAATAGCGGGAGGAAGCTATGATGATACAGAAGGTTACTTTATACGACCTACGATCATAGCGACTAGTAATCCAAAATATGCTACTATGTGTGAGGAGCTATTTGGTCCTGTGCTGACTATATACGTCTATGAAGACGACCAGTTTGAAGAGACTATGGAGCTGCTAGACAGCACATCCGAGTATGCTCTTACTGGATCTATCTTCGCCCAAGACAGAAATGATATAAACCTAGCTCTTTATAAGCTTAGAAACGCAGCTGGAAACTTCTACATCAATGATAAACCTACAGGAGCAGTGGTAGGGCAACAGCCATTTGGCGGAGCTAGAGGTAGTGGAACCAATGATAAAGCAGGATCCACTGTAAATTTGTTGCGTTGGACATCTATGAGAACAATCAAAGAGACATTCGTAGCTCCTCAGAGTTATGAATATCCATTTCATAGCTAGTCTCTATTTTTGAGACATATGTTTCATATTGGGATAAATAGTTGCTATTAATTCAGTAATAAAACATTCTCTGCAAACAAAGAAAGTCAGCCCTAATCGGCTGACTTTCTTTGTTTTACCCCCCCTACACAGTAATCACTCTGCATGTAATCTACAAAATATCCCAGTGGCACAAGCTTTGTAATTTATCAGTAAATTCCTATGTCAAGTAACAAGAAATTTAACTTCCTTAACTTTTTTTATGGACTTGGAGCTACAGTCATATTAGTGGCTGCTATGTTTAAGTTCTTAGGGTGGAGACATGCCAATACCATATTCATAGTAGGTATATTGGTAGAAGCGTCCGTTTTCTTTATTTCAGCTTTTGACTGGGGTGGAGATACTAAAGAATACCAATGGGAGCGAGTATTCCCGCAACTCGATCCTGAGGATAACTCCTCCAGCATAAGCAGTATAGCACTAGCAGAAGGCACGCAGCAACAACAAATCCAGAAAATAATGGGCACTATGATGACTCTTAACCTATCTGTGACTGAACTCAATAATGCGACAGAAAAACTGACAAAATCTGTAAGTATGATGGAAAAAAATTATAGTATAGTAAGCGAGAGCACTCAAAAATATCAGACTGAAATAGATAATCTAAGTAATAAAATAGCCAGGGCTAATGAGCGATTACAAGATTTTGACAAGTTTAATTTTAACAAAACTGTATAGATAAATTGAGTTTATTCAAAGGCACATCTTTATCATCAGAGAATGGACTTCGTCAGAAGGCCGTAAATCTGTTTTATTTGATATTTCTAATACTCATATTTTCGTTTATTCCCTCTGGTTTCGTAGACTCTACATTTCACACCAATGCTTCCCTAGATCTTATCAGTAATGAAGTAAGTCAACTGAATAACAATAACACCAAATATTTCCTTCACTTACTAAAAAACGAGCCAGAACTTCTAAATGAGACTAAATACAAGCTCATACGCATAGAGAGTATCACTAAAAACACAACAGCGTACATAGATAGCCTTAAAGTAAAACTCATAAGCGTGGATAAGATGAATAAATACGGCTTCTTCAAGTTTGGCAAGGAAGAGACCACCAGTAATGATATTATGGTATACGGGAAAATGGCTGACAGCTTATTTAATAAACTAGCAGCATATAAAGAGACCATGGCCGAATACTTATCTCCCAGAGAGATTAAGTATCTTGATGCTATTCTTCCCTTACCTCGCTTTGAGATGACTAGTGACGGCAACAAAATTCCTGCAGGAGAATTTTATTTCAAACATACACCACTAAATGTATCTATATTAAACCTCTCTCATTTCAAAAGTAGAGTGGAACGTATTAAGGTATATGCCCATCAAAAACTAATTAATAAAACCTTTTTTGAAAACGCGAGCTCTATACCCTTTGACGATCTGAAACTAGCGTCTGGTGAGAGTATTAGTGACCTAATCGGCAATTCTACCATTCAAGAATTTTTTGAAAAGTTAGAATTAAGTGAGAATTTAGCAAATAAAAACACCACCGGACTGACAGGAAAACATCGCTATTTTATAGAATCGCTTACAGATACCATACATCCCATGGGGAAAGCTATAGAATACTATGCCTATTTTGATACCGCAGGTACTAAAAATATGAGTATCACCGTGAGCAGCGATGACGGTACAGAATACTTCGGACTCTCTCAACCAGGATCCTTTTACTTCTTCCCTAGTTCACGAGGGAGATATACTTTTACCTTCAACAATGGAAAAAGAGTAACTACGAAGCGTATCACAGTCATAGACTCTGATCCTATTATAGAAAATACAAGATTATCTACCCTCTACATAGGATTGGATAATCCACTTAGCGTCAAAACTTCAGAATTTGACTCAGACGATAATCTTACTGCTGTGATCACTGATGGCCAAGTGATTAAGAAAGGAAGTATCTTTTATGCAAGGGTATTCAAAACAGGAATTACACAGGTAAAAATCTATGCTAATATGTCATACGGTAGAATAAAAGTAGCAGAAAAGTCTTTTATAATCAGGGAACTTCAGAACCCTATCCCCGTTATCAATGATCTACAAAGTGGCGGAGTAGTAAAAAAAGCAAATTTAAGTCAGTTACAAAATATGAAACTCCTCACAGACGAGTACCTCATAGATGAAGACGTCTACGTAGCCAATTTCGAATTTATGCTTATATATGGTGATTATAGCTCTATAGTGAAACCCATAAAAAATACCGGAGCTTCTTTAAACAGAAATATCCTCAACGCTTTAGAAAAAGCAAAGCCAGGAGACATCTTGATGTTTAATAATATACGAACCCTATCTAGCAGGGGTGCAGAATCCCTTATACCTAGCCTAACGTTAACAGTAATTTGATAAGGCCAAAGATCATATATCAACTATACAAATCACTTCTATTGATCTGTATTTTGCTCCTTTCTCAAGGAGTCACAGCACAAATAGATTTCCCTAATCAAGTGAGAGAAAATCTCACTCTTAGTGAAGGAGTGTATCTTGTAAAAGGAACCAGCTATGTGAAAAAAGGTGTAACCCTTACGATTACCGGAAATGCAAGTCTACTTTTAACAAAAAATGCTACCATACGTGTAGATGGAGCTTTAAAAATACAGGGGGAACCAAATAAACTCATCAATATCACCAGTGCAGATAAGCAAAATCCCGGCAATGGCATAGTGATAAACGGAGTGAGTACAAGCCAAGATGTGGTTATAGACTATGTTCGGTTTGATTATATCAAAAAACCAGTGACTTTTGAGTTCAGATGGTCTAGAGACAGCGTGGCTATTACCAATAATGTGATCAAAAGATCACTTTATGAAGGTACCGCAATAGACATAAAAGACATAGACAACCTGCTTACTCCAAAGAAAATCTATTTTGATTTCAAAGGCAACACCTTCAGCAATAACACTTCGAGTATACTTATAAGTAACATCACTAGTGATTTACTCACTATCCGTATAAATGAAAATGTAATTACTAGGAATGAATACACAGGTAGGATGCGGAATGGTGTATTTACATCTCCTCTGTATATGACTTATAATAACTACCAAAACAATGACAAACCTTCTTTAGAAAACAACTCTATTTTCGATAATTTATATAGTCTATTCTATGCTGATACTTTTGATATAGGACGCACCAATGTGAGTGTAATAGGAAATGCAGACGAACTTAGCTTAAGTCATAATTATTTTGGAGATCCTGAAGAGAGGGAGATAGAAGAAACCTTTGATTTCATATCTGCTAACTATCAAGCTCCATTTTTATTCATTGAAGAGGTAAAGGCCATTCCGCCTAACTATTTAAATGGACACTTCTATGAGGTGCTTATCAATGGGGAAGAGCTGGATGAAAGGGCTGTCCTAAAACTGTATAAAAAAGAATTGAAAACTATCGAACTCCGATTTAATAGACCCGTAATAGACGGTAAAGACTTCGGAGTAGTCTATACCTTCTTAAGGGACAATACCATAGTAGCTGTACCTATCAAAACTCGTCTGAAATTCAGTGAGGGGAATCAGTTTGCTAAAGTGAGTTTAGATGAAAAACTCTCCAAGTATTCACACCACGGATACTTAGAATTAGCAGGCTTCTATGATAGTGAGGGTATGGATGTACCGATACTCACTTTAGGTAAAAAAGCCCTTCAAGATCAGCAGCTGCGTACATCCGTGCCAAGATTTATAACTAATAATGACCAGTTAGAGGATTTTCACCCTATTGAAAACACTTCTGAAGAAGTTGAAAAGCTGAACAACACAGTAGTATATTTACGTAAAAAGTACTGGAGTGCTGGTGCTTTCGTAGGAAACGCGTTATATTTTGGTGATCTCAGTAGAACGGCAGTAGGTGTAAACGCAAGTAAGATGAGACCTAACATAGGACTTCGATTAAACTACCAAGCTACCGAGAAATTTAGCCTAGGGTTCAGAAACAGTTATATGGTCATAGCAGGTTCGGACAATACAGACAATAATGCACGTGGAACTAGCTTTGCTAGAAATCTGAGCTTTCGCACCACCATCATAGATGCCGCACTTATGGTAGAGTATAATTTTACCCGCTTTAAACAATTGAGCTCATTCGTACCCAGTATTTTTGTAGGAGGCAACGTATATTACTTCAAACCTGAGGCTAGAGTAAATGGCGAAGGACAGTGGTATAACTTAAGAGATATAGGTACGGAAGGACAAACCATAGGCGGTGCAAACCAAGCATATGAAAAAATAATGTACGGTATCCCTATGGGTGCTTCTATCAAAAGGCACCTAACTCAACGCACTGTAATAGCTCTGTCTTACACGTACAACAAAATATTCACAGATTATCTAGATGATGTAAGTAATGGTGCTTATCCAGATGTATCAGACCTAGCAAAAGTCAACCCAAATATGAGTCAAGAGGCTTTATTAAAACTTAGTAATCCTGGTAATCAAGCAGGACAACGCTCCTACTCTTCGAGTAATGACGGGTACGGTTATTGGGGACTTACCTTTACTCTCAAATTGCCCTAATCCGACGTTTTACTATTCTTTTTGTTTTGTTGCAAAAACGAGCAGTATTAATGTAAAACAGCCGTCATTAAGACGTTACTCTGAGTATTAGATAAATTTAGCTCTTTTATTGGCCATTTATCTAATATACGTGGTGGATTCATACTGCATATTGTAAACTTGCGTTTCTCTTATACGATTTACATTTTACAATTATGAAAAAGTACATATTAAGCATCGCTATTCTTCTTGTTTTATTATTGGGTTCTGCCATTTTCCTTCCCTATTTATTTAAGGATAAAATCATAGAGACCATTAAATCTGAAGCAAACAAAACGTTGAAAGCGGAGCTAGATTTTGACAATAATATCACTATTAATATCTTCAAATCCTTTCCTAACCTAAACCTGGGGTTTAAAGATCTATCACTCACATACCCTGACAGCACATTCCGAAAGGACACCTTCTTTGCTGCTGATAAGCTAGAAGTATCCTTTGACCTGATGAAGTTTTACAAAGAACAGAAGTACCAGTTCAAGTCGATAACTATAGACCGCCCAAGACTGCACTTAGAGCTACTAAATGACACTACCGTAAATTGGGATATAGTCATTGCCTCGGAAGAAGATACAAGTGAAGAAAGTACGGCCCTTAACTTTGAGCTAGATAACATACAAATAGAAAATGGCTCACTAGAATATTTAGATGTAGCTGCTAATATGGTGATAAAATTAAGAGGGCTTAATCACACTGCTAGTGGAAATTTCAATACCGATGCATTTACACTCACATCTGAGACTAGCATAGCTGAGCTAAAAGTAGTAATGGACGGCATATCATATTTAAATAACTGGTCCATCACCCAAGAAGGTGACATAGCTATTGACATGACCAACAGTAAGTACTCATTCCCTAAAAACAGCGTTTTTATAAACGGGTTACCGATCGACTTAGATGGATATATTCAGCTCCTAAATGAGGATATCATCTTTGATATAGCAGCCAATTCCTCTGCACCCGACCTTAACAAATTTCTGACACTCATACCGGCTATTTACACCTCAGACTTTGCCAGTATGCAGACCAAGGGGAGTGGGAAGCTTAACGTGACTTTTAAAGGGACGTATAATGACACCTCTTTCCCCGCTTACGACATGAAAGTAAAAGTGGATGATGGATATTTCAAATATCCAGACTTGGCTCTGCCAGCAGAAGACATTCACTTAGACCTTCATGTCTATAGTTTAGACGGCAATACTGACCGTACAGTGGTAGACATACCTCGCATGCATTTCAAACTAGCCAACGACCCCTTTGACCTAAAACTAAATATGCAGGACCTCTCTGGTAATATGCTCATAGACGCAGATGCCAAAGGAAAAGTAGACCTAACTAATCTCACTAATATAGTGCCTCTACCTGACACAGAGCTTTCTGGAACTATAACTGCTGACTTACAGATAGCAGGTAGAGTAAAAGATATAAGTGCATCTGCCATAGATAAATTTAAAGCCAATGGTACACTTGTGGCTCAAAACATACACTATAAATCTGCAGATATGAATGAAGCCTTAGATGTAAAAACAGCTGAATTACTAGTCCAAAATCAACGCTTAAATATCCCCATATTTGAAGGAAAAGTAGGCAAGAACGACATCAACTTCTCCGGCTCGTTTAACAATTTCTTTGGCTATGCACTCAGTGATCAGACGCTTACTGGCTCAGCAGTACTTACCTCTACTCATTTTAATGCCAACGATTTCATCACAGAAAGCGAATCTGAAGAATCTATAGAAATGACCTTGGTAGAAGTGCCTGGAAATGTAGATTTAGACTTCACTGCTTCCATAGCTACCTTAATTTACGATGACTTGACCCTCACTAATTTTAGTGGAGCATTTGGAGTTAAAAACCGAACAGTAGAACTCCGTAACGTAGCTAGTGATCTACTCGGTGGAAGAGTAAATCTAGAAGGAGCCTATATCTATGATCTCCAGAAGCCTATGGCTAATTTTGACATCTCCTACTCCGATATCAAGATAGCAGACTTGCTGGCTAAGTTTAAGGTAGTGCGGGCATTTGCTCCTATCGCTGAGCAGATACAAGCTATGACTACGGCAAAACTAAACATAGCCACAGAGCTCAATAACGATATGTCTCCCAAGCTAGAGAGTATAAATGTAGGCGGCTCACTCAATCTAGAAAAAATTGTGGTAGATAAACTGGAAGTGCTAAAAGGTATCGATACCAAACTAGGCACTACTCACTTTAACGTAAAAAGCCTTAGAGACTTCCTAGTCAAGTTTAATATCAAAGATGGAAAACTCTTCGTATCTCCGTTTGACTTATTTATAGACAGTTCTAAACTGGCTATAGACGGAGTATCTAAACTAGACGGATCTATAGATTATAAAGGAATACTGAGTATACCCAGTTCATACATCAGTAAGCAAACAGCTATTGTCAATGGACTTACAGCAGGTACTCGTTTCAGCAATCTACAGCTAAAACCTGAAGACTTCTTAGACATCGCTATGCAAATAGACGGCACATTCAAAAAGCCAAAGATAAACCTGAACCTGAAAGAGATCAAGACCTCTATCAAACAAAACATCAAGAATACGGTTAGTAATGAAGTAGATAAGCAGAAAGAAAAAGCAAAAGAGCTAGCCACTGACGAAGTCAATAAAATAAAAGAGGAGACCAAAAAGAGAGCGGATGAAGCTAAAGCTAAACTAGAAGCTGACATAGCCCTAAAGAAAAAAGAAGCTGCAGACCGCATCAGACAAGAAGCGAAGAAACAGAAAGAAGACCTGAAGAAACAAGCGGAGGATAAATTTAAAGGACTATTCAAAAAATAATGAAATATATACTAATAAGCATACTAGCCATTACCCTAACCGCGTGTGGCGGAGGACAAAAAGATACTGGATTTGGTACGGATACTGAGGAACTAAGCGCAGAACCAGTGAAGGCTACTTCTCCCGTAGATGAGAGTGATACGATACGCATAGTAGCTTTAGGAGCCAATATGAGTGAGATGAAATTTGACACCAAAAGCATAAAAGTGCCTGCTGGAAAGGAGATCACCATAGTTTTGATAAACGAAAGTACAGATGCTACTATGCCGCACAACATAGTCTTCATACAAGAGGGCACGGCCAATGATGTGGGTCAAGGAGGTATAAAATTCAAAGACAATGCATATGTAAATCCTGAGGATAACAACGTCATAGCACACTCACCTTTAGTACAAATAGGCGAGACAGCCTACTTTACGTTCACTACTCCTTCTGCTGGAGACTACGAGTTTATCTGCTCGTATCCAGGACATTGGGGTATGATGAAAGGGAAATTTGTGACAGAGTAGTGGAAAGATGCAAAGAGGCGTTTTATCATTTTACAAAACACCTCTTTATAGTACAGTGTCTTTTATCTTAACTACTCGTCAGTCTTAACTACATACTTGTAAAAGACGTTACCACCAATTTCAAAACGCACGTTATACACTCCCGCCTTATATCCAGACAGATTAATAAACGTAACAGACGAAGCGTCTATATTTTCTAACTCTATATGTGAATAACCATACCCGTCAGCCACCATTATGGATCCTGAAAATCCTTGATAAATTGCTTTTGCGACATCTTCTAACTGAACGGTAAATCCATTAGGTGTAGGATTCGGACTCAGCCAAAGATCATAAGTAGGTCCTTCATTATTTTGACCGCCAGTTTGGTTTTCAAACCATGTTTTATTATCTACTTGAAAAACCATAACTCCGCTAGGGGGAGTTATACCTCCTGAATACTGAGAAGCAGCTATTTCAAAACGCTTCTTTGGAATATCTTCCATAAGCAGTTTGGGTAAGAAGTCTAGCTTGTACATTGCTCTTGCACATGTATCTAACTGGATACCAGAAATTTCTGAAATGGAGTCTGTTATTATAAACTGATTTGCAGATATATTATATAAACCGTCCAAATTATTCGGGTTAATCCCTAACTTGAATACATCGTCTATGGTTAGAAGCACATCATAGTAGTCTAAAAATTCTTCCGTCGCGTTTACCTTTAAAGTTATCACCTCAGGGTTATAGCAATTTGTAGGCAACAAGGTCCATCCTCCACGGCCAACAAATTGATTGCCTGGCTTCTCATTTTGCACCCTTAGATTACGAGTAACGATGTTATTATTGTTTTTGACATTAACTCTAACTAGGGTATCCATATGTTCAGCAATAGTCATTCCATAAGGGTATTGATTACATTCTTGAATACGTGCTAATACACAAAGACTAAGCCCTTTGGTGCTAGAAGGATATGTTTTTACACCATCTACATAAGTATAGTACCATTCGGGATTTGGAGGGCTCCAACTGGCATAATATGTGAATGAATCCCCAGGAGCTATTGATGGAATGATAATAGGTGTAGTATTTATCCTACTCCCTATGGGATAGTACTTAGCACTATCTTCATTGTAAAAACGATTCCCTGCTCTATTTATCCAGTGCTTATCCCATATTTCTGCTGTGCTTCCCCACGTCCAGTATAAATATAAGTCTTCTGGGTCAGTGGTTACACTACCTCTATTTCTTACGGTGTAGTGGAGAAAATTAAAAGAGTCTATTCTATACTCTGGATTCTCATTATCCTTAATATAATCAGCACCCACTGGTCTTGACTTTCTATTCCATATATCTGGGCTATTAAAAAGTTGAGCCTGCATATTGGTAGTATTCGCTGCATAGTTAGGCTCATCACCTATATCTAACGTACCATCCATCATCCATACATCCGCTCCACTAGCTGTAGACGCTCCATTTATGGTAAGTGTACCATAATTACTGGTAACACTGCCACACGGATTAGAAATCTTACACCTTAGCTTTATTCCATTTTGACATTCTTCTAAATTACTAATTCTAATCTCTCTTGTATTATAGTTAGTCTTTGACCATTTATCTTGACTATTATTACACATTTCCCATAGGTAAGAGTTAGCAGTGTTTGAAGATACCTTCACATCAAAATTTGCTAATTGACCTACGCTTAACACTTTATTAGATGGATGTTGGGTAATTACAGGTACTGATAAACTAGTCTTAATTTTTATATTTCTGCTAGTTGACAAATAACCAAATGTACACCTATTTGAACTGCTATCGTATTGATTTGTTTTAAGTTCTAATCTAATAGATTTACTGCTATTCCCATTTATTGGTATTTTTAAGCCTATACTATTTGTTTCATATACACTATCTTTAATTACTGTAGTGCCATCTACCCAGATTCCTCTCACCTTATAATTTACATCATTATTAAACTCCCCAGTGATTAAGACCTCGTTAACATTTCCACAAATTGAGGTATCCCTTATTTCTTTGATCCAAAACCCTTTGTTTATAACTACTTCATTACTCGTATCTGAACAAATATCGAAATTTGTAATCCTTCTTACTTTAAAGCCGTAATCTTTGATTCCATAATGAAAAAGCGAAGCGGACCCCGATATAACTTGCCCTATTAAAAAACTTGTATCAGTTAAGTTATTGTGCTTATTGGAGTGCCAATTACTATAGACCCCATCCTTGCTCTTATCGCTTATTTCCCATTGAAAATTTTGATTGAGACCAAAGTAATCCTCTATACTTCCAATAGCTCCCAAATCTCTACACTTCCCCAAATTAGGTATTGCAGTATTCTCTAGAGCAACCACACGCACCTTCGCTATATTACTCTCTGCTATCGTACACCCTTTACTAGCAACTAACATATACTCCTTTACACTGAGGGTGACCGTATCATACGATGTTGAATCTACGTTAATAATCGTACTATCTATATAGGTCGTAAATATGCTGTCTCCATTTGGTATATAATCTGATTGTACTTTACCTATTATCGCTTTCCAATCTGTACGTCCAGGAACTCGCTCGTACCACTGATAGCTGACATCTGACCTAGCCTCCTGAGAGGTAAGATGTTGTATTAATTCTTTACTGCATACTACTTGACTCGTGTCTATTACATTATTGATAATCTCTCCTATTTCTTTAGTGACAGTTAAACTAAGAGTAGCTTCACATTCATCTTTTTCGTTTTTTATGAGTACAGATAATACGTCACTAGTCTTCCACAATACACCTGCTTGATACTTATTATCTCCATAGACTACCTGTCCACTTGTAGTGGACCACGTATATGTAAAATCAGGATTAATATTTAGCAGATTAGCGTCAGACACTTCGTAGTCATATATCTGCGTACTATCACAAAAGGAAGTATTGCCATCTATAGATAGACTACTCGTAGAGATATTAAGCTCTATGGATTTGGAAGCTGTTTCTCCATCTGTAGTAATACTGACCGTAAAAGTGCCACTGGAAGTATAGGTATGTGTAGGATTTCTAAGAGTAGACGTACTTCCATCACCAAAATTCCATAAGTAACTAGCTGCACAGCATTGGTTACTCTCAAAGGTGACTATACTGCAGTCATCCACAGCATATCTATAGTCAGGAGTCACCGCTATATCTGGCAATCCTTCCATGTTATTCGGAAAACTGATTGTCCCAACTCCTCCTATTCCATTCTTAGATAGTGCTACTGCTCCTACCACTAGCTCGCACTCATTTCCGTCTACACTTATTCGCTTATTAGGCTGTTCTATACGAGATACATAAGGACGCTGGTAGCCACTCAGATATATCATACTATCTGGCCCTAGCATCATGGCATTGAAATCTTTTGAAGAAAGTAGATCTCTTCTTGAACTAGCTACTTCATCATACTCCAGGTCATACTGGCATAGTATAAAAGGTTGAGACCTACTTGTATCCACTTCATTTGTATACCATTTTTTGCTATCCGGTGAAAATGCAGAGCTATATACATGTAGTATATTAGGCCTGGTATTTTGGTATTCTAGGGCAATGGCTCCAGTCTTTCTATTAAAACTATATAAACTTTTACTGCACGAGAAGTACGTGCCATCTGGAGAAAATTTTAACATATCCCCTGTAGTTAGTTTGTCATGATAAAATGGCTGATTGCTGTGCCACTCTATGGTATCTTTGGTTACTATAAACAATGAAAATTCTGTGATACTAGTGCTCAGTCCATTGTATCGAGGTATGAGCATCCAAAAAGTACTGTCTCCGCACTTGGGTAGTACAGAGATGGCTTCTGTTCCTTTGAACTCATTGCCTAGTTTGGTAGGATCTTGTAGTAGCGTGTTCTTATCTGACACTTGCTGGGTCTGAGAGTTATACTTGGTATAGTAGTAGCTAATAGCTGTGCCGCTACCTACTCCTCCTGCATGTATTATGTAGTACTGATGGTTTGGTACATCTTGTGGTATGCTAAATATTCCTTGGCTAGCAGTGTTATGCCCCTGCATACCTCCGTACACATTAGCTCCTGTAGACACTTCAGTTTACGTAGCATTAAATAAGTGAAAGGTAGGGTTTAAGATACTGTTTTTCCCTGTATCTGCTGCAGCATAAAATAATAATGCACCGCTACTATCACTCATACTAATACTCCCTTCGTTCGTGTGGATTTGACCATTTGAAGTAAGTCTAGATGGCTCTACATCTCGAATAACTCCACTTGTAGTAAATCGTAGTCCCGCATACTTACCAAAATACCAATTGGCCTGTGTGCTTAGTAAGGGGGTGCAGTCTACTACCTCTAAGTAGTCAGTAAAGGTTTTTGACACAGTGCTTCCTCCTCCAAAATCTATGGTAAGTAACACATCGTACTCTCCTACTGTATTAATGGTGGGTTGGTAGATAGGAGAAGCTTGTGTTTGACTAGGTCCAGTGCCTATCTGCCATGTGTAGCTCGTGCCTGATCCGTAGTCATACGTCTCTAGGCTTACCTGCTCTCCAGTACAGCCTATATTATCGCCACTTAGTGCTATGGCATTCACACAGCAGGTCAGGTTCATAGCATTTATATTAGTCACTTGCCACAGTCCATTGCGTTGGTAGTCTAGCACAGACCACATGATGCTCACTTGGTCACTGGTAAACCTATCTCTACATGCATCTGTGCCGTATGCCATATGGTTTTCCACAGGGTCCGGTAGTGTATCTCCACTGCAAGTGTTGGGTGGCACCTGACAGGTGGTATTAGCCACTGCCATGGGAGGTGTATCGCAGCAATTATCGCCTTTTTGGTCGCAGCCATCTGCAGCAGTATATCCTCCATTACACCCACCTTGCCACGGGTGATATAGCCCGAGGTAGTGCCCCACCTCGTGTACTAGCACCTTGCCACCACTCTGGGGATCTACCAGACTTCCTACGGACACGTAGTCGCCAACCCAGTTTTTATCTACCACTATACCGTCATACGTAGCACTAAAGTTAGGGTACGGATAGCTGGCATAGCCACCCACATTTCCACTGATACCTGGTGTGGCTTGAATATCATCTACCACATATATATTAATATAGCGAGCAGGATCATAGCTCACTACAGCCATTAGACTCTGTAGATCATATACCGTATTTATAGCCTTACTAGTTTGGTGCGTAGTGATCCCACTAAAAGCCGTACCATCTGGCTGTGTCTGTGCTAGGCAAAACTGGACACCTATAGACTCAAACTGATTAGTAGCGGAGTTCCATACCCCATTTTTAAATGCACTATTCATTGTAGCTAGCTGATTATCCACTTGACTAGATGTTACACTATTGCTCCCTTGGTAGAGTACATGTACTACTACAGGAAGGAGATATGTGGCTTTATTACACCCATTACCTCCGCCCAGTGCAGTGGCGGTAATAGAAGAATTGCTCACATAGTAGGGGCCAGGATTCTGCTCACGGTAGTAGTCTATGTTACTGTGGTGAGCACGCTGAGCAGCTCTGAAACCATCAGGATCTTCTGCCTCTAGCTTCTCTAGATAACCGTCAAAGGCACACGAGCCATTTTGGGCAACTGATGAAAATGTAATTAGGAAAATAGCGATAGATAATACTAGTGTTTGTCGTTTCATATGGATTAGGTCTTGATTGATCGCAAGTTTCGTAACTCTCAACTTTTGTGGCATCAATAATAACAATAAAAACTTAACATACGCTACATATAGCGTAATATAATTTTACCATAGTGTTTCTCATTGCATTGTGTCAAGTGATAAAGATGTAATGCGTATTATTGGGAAACGAATAAAGGAGTTGAGAATAGAAAATGGATTTACTAGCTATGAAAATTTTGCTTTTGAGCATGATTTAAGTGCTAGATACTATTGGGGAGTAGAGAACGGAAGAAATATAAGTATCAAGTATCTGCTCAAATTGTTAGATATTTTCAGTATTGATATTAAGGTATTTTTTCTGTCTCTCGAAATCAAATAAATGTATGCTTTTAAAAGCATACATTTGAAGAAATGCACTATTCATTATTCTTTACTGTTCGTCTAAAAATAAGGTTAGGAGTTCTATGTTTGTTTTTAATTCACTTTACAGTCTCATCTGGTCAAACCGGTTCACGGTGGATTTTTGGGGACGGGGTAGATATAGAGTTCACAGATACAGATATAATTCAAAGACCTTCCGATTTCTATTCGTATGAATGTTCTTCTATCTATAACACTAATAACAATGTGTATTACACTAGTGGTGAAATTCTTTATCTAAATGGAGATACTATTTTAACTTTAGATGGTCATAATTCTGCTTCTGAAGGAGCATATATAGATATGATAAATGATTCAACACTATCCATATTTGTCACTGAAACGATGCCTAAAGATTCTATCGTACTATTTTATTACGAGATAAGTACTGCCTCACATCAATTGCTAAAAAAAAGAATTATAACACTAAATGCTAGAGAACAATTAGGTGTAGTTAATCATAGAAATAATTACTGTGCCTGGGTTGGAACTCATTTTGGAAATTCTGATAGCATGCTTTTTTTCTTGCAAGGAAAAGAAAAATTAATGTGCCCTGTGATAATAAAAGGGGGAATAGATTATGGGATATACAGATTACCACAATTATTAGGAATTAATACCGAATTTAGTTCAATTGGCAATAAAATGTTAAATAATCCATATGGACTTGTAATGGATTTATTTGACTTTGATAATGAGTACCCTAAAATTTCAAATCATTCTGAATTAAACTTTGGAAGTTTTTATAGTGCTACTCTTTCACCAAATGGTCAATTAATTTACGCTTGTCACGGAAATAATCTTTATCAATTTGATATTAACCAGAACTTTCTGCGTATTATTAAATCTTATGATTTACCTTTTGATAATTGGGGAGAATTACAACTCTCACCAAACGGAGAGATACTTATAGCTAATAGAGGTAAAGACTACTTGAGTGCAATTTTATATCCGGATAAAATAGGTTTAGAATGTTCCTATAAAGATACTTTTATTACCCTAAGTTATGGCAGATGTGAGCAAGGCCTCCCCAACTTCAATGCCTCCTACTTCTACACGCCAAGCATTGACTTTGCATACACCGAAGACTGCTGGGGTCATTCATACAGGTTTGAGGGAAGAGATACGCTGGGAGCTACTAGCTGGAAGTGGCTTTTTAGAGACATTAGAAATGAGACTGTAGACGTTAGACTTGGCAAGAATGTGAGTTACACTTTTCCGCAAGCAGATAGCTTAGAAAACAAGTATGAAGTAACCCACATAGCAAGTACCGCTTCTCGGAGTGATACCGTTACTAAGACTCTTACTATTCGACCGAAGTGGGAAGCAGATATGTTGGGTCGTGATACATTCTAT
>Ga0222647_1000035_pt1 | contig 65101 bp, 58 predicted proteins | sample AntAcemetagen333_FD_179864 | JGI IMG/M metagenome (GOLD analysis project Ga0222647, IMG submission 179864) | Saline water microbial communities from Ace Lake, Antarctica - #333 | ecosystem: Environmental > Aquatic > Non-marine Saline and Alkaline > Saline | place: Antarctica: Ace Lake...
ATTTGTCCGTAACTTTCGATAAAGTTGTTCATTTGTATTTAGATGATTGCTAGTCAAATAAATATACGGCTTTTAGTAGCCAAAATGAACAGCTTTTTTCAATATTCTACAAATGCACCACGAGTACATGTAAGTATAGTAGCTGGCGAAGAATATAAGGCATTCAATTAAAATAAACAGCAAGATATATTTGAGAACTTTATTTTTAATTCGATGATCGAACCACTTAACGAAAGCCCACGTAGCTAATGCCGTAAGCGTAGCGAACAGGATATTTTGGACAATAACACCGAACTCATACTTGTTTGAGTTACCTGATATGGCAACAAGATTGGTGAAATATACGATGCTGCTCAGCGAGTACGTAAGCATTACCGAAAACACAAATAAAAACAGGAAACTGGCGAGGTTTCGTTTGAATAACGAAGGCGGAATAAGTGGACTGCGGGAGCTTTTTTTCATAAACTAAATTAGTCTTCTCTTAGAGTTCGACGTGGTTTCAACGATAAACTTATTTACTAAGTTGAATCATTATCCAACTTAGTAAATAGGTTGTATAAAAACTACCTTTCAATACTGTGAAAGGTAATAGTCTACGTTTCCTTCGCCCCAGTTTGGCATTAAATCATTTTTTGGGGTGAACTTCCCAAACGAAGATTTCGCTTTTTCCAACATCGGTTTTGCCTTTTCTTTTCCGCCGCCAAAGGTTGAGGGTGTGTAGTAAACCGATTCTGCTTCTAGCAATGCCGTACGTGGATTATTCGGGTTTATTTTTTTCGCCGCGGCAATGTGTTCTTCTATTTTACTACCGTACCGCATCCATCCAGTCATTGGGCTTGCGGCTAATTTAGCGTTGTACATGTACGCTGTGAGTTGTTCTATTTCGTCGTTGTTTTTTGAAAGTTTAGCGGCTTTCCCCACATACTTTTCAGCTTTATCGAGCATTAAGTCTTTCTTGTCGCTGTCTTTTTCTGAAAAGGCATCCACGATATTACAATACGCCACCCAATAGTTTGGCAGCCATGCGTTCGATTCGGCGGTGGCGATGCGTTCCATTTTGTTAGAAACTTCAGTTAGAGAATTTTCGAAATGGGTCGCGTGTATTTCTGCAACGAGTGGCTTCATCGCTGCTTCGTATTTAGAGTCCTGAGCGTACGCCGCTGAAAGTGAAAGAACTGCGAATAAGAGAACGATTGATTTTTTCATTTTTATGTTTTGTTTGATTTTTGTGTTATTGAATTTACTTGGTGGGTTGAGTCTATTAAATGTCCAGACCTGCTTCTTTGGGCGTTCGGTTTAATTCTCCGATTGACCACGAAAAACCGCAGAAGAAAGTCCGGTAAACGGGTGGTCTTACTTCAAAACTTTCTTTGCCATCGGCGGAGAAACGGTAGCCGAATACATTTTGTCGGGCGAGGACGTTATCTAATGCGGCGTAGAATACTAAGAAGTGGTTATTGACTTTTTTTATTTTACTAATTGAAATGCTTAGATTTTGGAAATTGGGCGTTTCGTTCACATCCTGAAACGTATCGTTGAATCGGTAGAAAGGTCTGCCCGAAGTATGCGTAAACGTAGCCCCGATATTCAGGCTTGGTTCTACGAAAAAGTGCTTATAAACCAAACTGAAATTATGCTTGCTCGCGAAAAAAGGTTTTACCTGCTTGGGGTAATTTCTGAACTTCCGTTCGGTGTCTAAATACGAATAAGTTATCCAAACATCGGCGTTTTTAATGGTCGTTTGGTCACGGTAAAAAACGTCAAAACCCTGAGCGTAACCAAAACCATCGTTCTGCGTTTCACCAATCGGGAATCGGTACGGATTTGGGTCAAAAGAGTTGGTTGCCTCCGTGACTAAATTTTTGTAGTCTTTGTAAAATGCCTCCACCCGAAAGGTGCGGAGGTTTTTGATAATTTGATAATTAAGAATCAGGTGGTCGGCAACTTCAAAATCAAGTGACTTATTCAGGTATAAATATTCTTTTTCGGGGTTTTGGTAGAAACGTCCCGCTGCTAAACTGAACTGGTCGTATTTGCCCAATTTATAAGCCATTGATAACCTTGGAGCAATATTACTTTTATTTATCACGCTGCTGTGTTCTATCCGCACGCCTGGTTTTAAAGCCAATTTAGAAGAAAGGTAAAACTCCGATTCGGCAAATGCTGCTGAGTAATTATCCGTCATATTCAAATCAAATTGATTGTAAATATTCCCGACCTTGATATGGTGAAATTCTCCGCCGACGGTTAGGGCACTGCTCAGGTTATTACCGAAGTAATAGTTACCCATTATTCGGGTTTGCGTACGTTCGTCTGTACGGTCGGCGGCGTTATCCGCAATCTGTAACTCGTCAATATTATTACTGTACGAAAGCCCAGTTTGTAAACCCCACTTACCGTCTTCGCTGAACGTTTTGAAACTCCCGTTCGAGAAAAAATTACGGTTTCTATTTGTGAATAAATACGTGGAATTATCTGCGTCGTAAGTTGGTAACCTCAGACCCGAGTTATTTTCGGGCACAGTGGCGTACGCTTTCACCACGCTCCGTTCGTTGATATTCTCGTTTATAGTAATGGACCCGCCTAATCCGTTGGGAACTTCCTGAAAATCGAGGTTCGTTTTTATCATGCTGAAAAAAGGCGATAAATTAGTGTAACCTGCTGTGGCGGTCAACCAACCTTTATGCGTGTAACTTCCGCTCACTCCAGCCAGGTTTGCGTTGATATTCCAGTTACTATTGCTACCCATTTTGTCTTGCGTATCAAGCAGTAAAACAGAAGATAATGCTTGTCCGTATTGAGCCGAATAACCACCCGTGCTAAAGGCAGTTCCTTTAAACATAAATGGAGAAAACCTTCCCCGTTGCGGCACATCAGGCGTACTGCTGAAAAACGGATTTTGCACAATCATTCCGTCGATAACGGTTTTGGTTTCAGAAGCGGAGCCGCCTCGTACAAAAAGCCCTTCAGTTTCACCTACTCGGTTTGCTCCGGGTAGCAATTGCATTACCGCCGTAATATCGGCTTGTCCACCCGCTGTAGTAACAATATCGAGTGGTTTGAGCATCACCATCTTGTTTCTGTCGGAGGCTTCAAACGTTCCTGCCGTTATCACCACGGCATTCAAAGCGTTGATTTCCTCTTTCATCGTCACGTTTAGTTTTACTGGATTTCCGTTCAATTCTACGCTCTGCGAAAACGGCAAGAATCCAACCATCGTGAAGGAAACGGTAGCCTTTCCGGTTTCGGAAGTTGTGAAGGAGAACTGCCCGTTTTCTTCGGCAGAAGCTCCGTTGTATGTTCCGTCTAACTGGACATTTACGAAAGGAATTGGCTCGCCGTTTTTCTGAAGAACTTCCCCCGAAATAATCGTTTGAGATTTCCCCCAAAAGGAGGCAAGGATAAAGGTTAAGAGTAATAGCTGTTTCATAAGAGTTAGTTGATATCAGAATTTAAAACTGTCATCTGATTGACATGACAAACTTATCTCAAACCCCTGTTACACGGAAGGTAAAACCGACGAACAGCGGTAAATGCGGAGTGAATGCAGAATTCTGCGGAGTGAGTTTTGCCGAACTTATTTAAATCGGATTTTTAGGGAAGTTTTTTACCTTTGAGACACATTCAAATAAAACACACAAATGATAAATCTGAAAGGTAAGGCCATAATCATTACCGGAGCATCGAAAGGAATTGGGAAAGATTTAGCGATTTTTCTTGCTACTGAAGGTGCAAAAGTTAGTTTAGTTGCCCGCAGCAAAGAAGCCTTGGAGCAAGTAAAAGAAACCATCAAAGAAAACGGTGGAGAATGCCTTGTATTCGTTGGAGATGTATCGGACGAAGTACTTGTGAACCAAGTAGTTAAAGATACGTCGCAGACATTCGGAACGGTGGATTATATGATAAATAATGCCGGATACGGCGTTTTTGGTTCCACGGAAAGTTACACCGCCGAGCAATGGTCAAATGTTTATGATGTGAATGTCAAAGGCACGTTTATGTTCTGCAAAGCGGTGCTGCCCATTATGCGGGAAAATGGCGGTGGACACATCATCAATATCGCTTCTGATGTCGCCAAACGAGTTTTTGACGGTGGAGCGTTGTATTGTTCTTCTAAATTTGCTCAGGATGCGTTTTCGGCGGCGTTGCGAAAAGAAGTCAGGAAAGACGGAATCAAGGTTTCGGTAGTGTATTCAGGTTTGGTAGATACTATGTTTCATGCCGAACCACAGGGAGCGGAAGCACACGACGAGTGGCTAAAAACCGACGATATGGTGGAAAGTATTTCGTTCATTATGAAACAGCCGAAACACGTAGTCATTGACGAATTGATGATTCATCCGTTGAGTCAGGATTATTGATAGTACCGTCGGTTGGTGTCAGGTTGAGCCCGTCGAAACCCGCGACGATTTGAATTTAACGAAATTCCTTTCGACAAGTTCAGGGTGGCAACTTATTAGTTTTTAGAAACCCCGATTACCCCATGGAATACGCTAACCCGTACTGTGAATTCTCGTTATCAAAACCACTTGATGACGTAAATTGTATTTACCACGATACACAGTACGGGTTTCCAATTTCTGATGATGATGAATTATTCGGACGGCTGATTCTTGAAATATTTCAGGCGGGATTATCTTGGACGTTACTTCTGAATAAGCAGCAGAACTTCGCCAAAGCGTTTGATAACTTTAGCATTGAAATCATTGCTAATTACACCGATTACGACCGCGAACGGCTCGTGAAAGATGCGGGAATCGTGCGAAATAAACTAAAAATTAACGCCGCTATCCATAACGCAAACATAATTTTAGATTTACAAGAAGAGTACGGTTCGTTTAAAAAGTGGTTGGATACCAATCATCCGCTTGATAAAATGGCGTGGGTAAAGCTGTTTAAAAAGACGTTCAAGTTTACGGGTGGAGAAATTACCAACGAGTTCTTGATGAGTACGGGGTATTTATCTGGAACCCACGGCGAAGATTGTCCCGTTTACCACGAAATCGCAAAACAAAATCCGCCGTGGATGTCTTCGTAATAATTTGATTATAAGAAAGGGAAAATATTTATTCGAGAGCGGCTTCCATAAAGCAGTCAAGAAATTCTTCAGTCACTCCTTTTAGTTTTCTACGTTGGCAAAGTGCGTACAACTCTTCAACTGATGAATAAGTAAAAAACTTAGTATTCAAGTCCCTAAATTGAGGCTTATTTACCTCTTTGAAAACTTTCCTCTGCCCTCATCAGGAGTGACTATTACGTATCTTTCAGGGTACGGAGCAAAATTATCATTCCATAAAAACGCCCGAACTTCTGAACGAAGAACGGGCGTTGCGTTGATACGTAGTTACAATATTTATTTATCTCGCAAATGCCACCGCCCTCATTTCACGGATTACGGTCACTTTTATCTGACCGGGATATTGCATTTCTTTTTCAATTTTCTGGGAAATATCAAATGATAACTTTCCGGCTAAATCATCGTTACAGTTCTCCGCATCCACGATTACCCGTAGTTCACGTCCCGCCTGAATGGCGTAGCACTTTTCAACGCCGTTAAATTTTAACGCTAAATCTTCTAAATCGCGTAAACGCTGGGCGTAAGACTCCATCATTTCACGGCGAGCACCTGGTCTTGAACCCGAAATCGCATCGCAGACCTGAATCAGCGGTGAGATCATGCTTGTCATTTCTATCTCGTCGTGGTGAGCACCAATCGCATTACACACTTCGTGGTTTTCTTTGTACTTTTTGGCTATTTCCATTCCTAAAACTGCGTGCGGTAAATCAGATTCTTCCTGACTCACTTTCCCAATATCGTGCAGTAAGCCGGCACGTTTGGCAAGTTTCACATTTAAGCCCATTTCGGCTGCCATGGTAGCACACATTTTGGCTACTTCGCGGGAGTGTTGGAGTAAGTTCTGACCGTACGAAGAACGGAAACGCATCCTGCCGACCATCTTGATTAGTTCGGGATGCAGTCCGTGAATACCTAAATCAATGACGGTACGCTCACCAATTTCAATGATTTCGGACTCAATCTCTTTACGAGTTTTGTTCACTACTTCTTCGATACGTGCGGGGTGAATACGACCATCCTGAACCAAGCGGTGCATGGCAAGACGAGTTATTTCCCGGCGAACTGGGTCAAAGCTCGAAATAACGATGGCTTCTGGAGTATCATCCACAATGATTTCTGCTCCCGTAGCAGCTTCTAAAGCTCGGATATTTCGCCCTTCTCGACCAATAATTTTTCCTTTGACGTCGTCGCTTTCAAGGTTAAAAACAGAAACGCAGTTTTCGATGGCTTGCTCAGCCGCGGTACGCTGGATGGTAGAAATTACGATTTTCTTTGCCTCTTTGGTTGCTGTCAATTTTGCCTCTTCCATTGCCTGCTTAATATAAGAGGATGCCTTTGATTCGGCTTCGCTTTTGAGAGCGTCAATGAGTTGTTGCTTTGCTTGCTCGGCGGAGAGATTAGCAACTTTTTCCAATTGCTCAACTTGCTGTTGTAGTAATTTCTCGGCTTCCTCTTTCCGCTTGGAAATGATTATTGTCTGATCGTTTATTTTTTCGTTCTGAACTTCAAGTTCTTTTTCCTTACGTTTGTTTTGCTCTAACAATTGGGCGGCCTGCTGCTGCATTTGCTTCACTTTTTGCTCATTTTGAATGATAATTTGCTTTTTACGGCTCGAATCATCCTCAAATTGACTTTTTAATTGTAGGAAGTGTTCTTTGGCTTCCAGTTGCTTGTCACGCTTGATGCTGTTTGCATGCTGCCGGGCATTTTCAAGGATCTCTTCGGCACGAACTTGAGCTTCGGCTTCTTTATCTACGTTGCTCTTTTTGAGCATGAACTGCCCTATAAAGTACCCTACGGCGAGGGCTATGAGTGCAAAAATTATTGATATTAGATATTCTGACATGGTAGTTTACTAGTTTATTTAAGCATATGTAATTAGGTTATTCTAAGGCGTTTTGAGAAAAAACGGTAGTAACCTTGCGGATATGAATAAATAAAAGGGAGTAGAGGTCAGATTAATATGTTGAGTGTGAAGAGGTTAAGCGGCAAATTTTCCGAGCATCTCCAAATATTTATCAATCTGTTCTTGGAATCCTTCGTTTTCTTTTTGGAGTAAAAGGGAGTCTATGACTCCTTCAATGGCTAATAAGAGGTAAATGGTATCGTTGCTGAGGTTGTTTACTTCGTGCTCTTTTTTCAACTCAAGAGATCGATCATCCAACATTTTTTCTGCGTCACGATAAAGAGGTTCTAAATGCGGTGGCACACGTAACGGAATCACATGTCCGTTAATACGCATATTTACCGTATTCATTTCTTCTTCCTTCATTCGTTTTGACCCTGCATATTCTGTATCAGTATGATACATTTTTCAATTTCTTCGATCAGGGTGTCAATTATAGTTTTCCACCCGTCTTCAACTTTTATATCTCCAAACTCTATTCTATTCATAACCGAAGTAAGTTCTCGGTGGAAGTCATCCAACTTAACTTTATCATTACTCCGTATTTTCTCACTTTTGAGCTCTTTTCTTAGCTCTTTGTTTTTACTTGTCTGGGTTTCGAGCGTTGATTTCAGTTCATCTATTTCGTCACCTAGTGCTTCATTAATGCGTTTGAGCGATTTATTTTGCGTCTTAATTTCTTCAACTTGCCCAATTAGTACTTCAAATTTTGTTAAAGTAGCGGTGTTTTTCAAGGTATTTGCCGGATTTTTATTTTCCATGCTGCTATTTACACGTTAAGATTTGGATATATGACAGTCTTTAAAGTGGTGACTTTATCGACGGATTAATGCCCCCAACTCTTTTTCAAACGCTTGCATCATCCGGTTCATTGCTTTGTCAATGACTTTATCGGTTAATGTCTGATTCTCGTCCAGTAATTTGAAGCTCACAGAATAGGATTTCTTCCCTTTATCGAGGTTTTCTCCTTCGTAGGTATCAAAGACATTCACTTCTTTAAGTAATTTACGTTCCGTTTGAAGAGCTACGTTTTCAATAGCGGCAAACGTTACATTACGGTCAATGACCAATGATAAATCTCGTCTAACTTCAGGGAACTTAGAAATTGGCTGGAACTGAACTTCTGGCGAATAGGCTTTCAGTAAATAATCCCAATCAATCTCGGCGTAAAAAACTGACTGCTTGATACTTTCTTGCTTTAGGTGACTTTGTTTTACCTCACCAAGTGTTGCAACTGCTTTTTTATTAACCTCATATACCAAGCCCTGAGAGAACAGTACGTCGCTGGCGGGTTTAGCACTAACTTTCAGTGTGAATTTTAACGAAGAAAGAACTTGCTGAACCGCTCTTGCTAAATCATAAAAATCAACCTTCTCTGATTTATGATGCCATGTTTCACCAGACTTACTTCCAGTTATCCATAACCCAAGTACTTGTTGTTCTTTGTAAACTGTCTTCTCGCCGTTCGACTTTTGATAATAAGAACGCCCAAACTCAAAGAAGCTAAGATTCGTCTGCCGGCGGTTGATATTATGTGCTAATGATTGAAGCCCCGAAAACAGCAATCCCTGCCGCATAACCGAAAGCTCTTCATTTAATGGGTTCAATAACTTTACCTCATCCCCTTTAGAAAGTGAGCTGAGTGGAGTGTTTTGCTCTGACTTTACGATGGAAAGCGTCTGGATTTCGTTGAAGCCAATACCCGCCAAATACTCCGATACTCGTTTACGAAGAGCATCAGAATCTATCAACGAAAATTCCGATATAAAGTCAGATTGTAAATTCTCTGAAAGTTCGATGTTGTCAAAACCGTAAATGCGTAAAATCTCCTCAATAACGTCAGCTTCACGAGTTACGTCAACTCGGTAGGGCGGAACGGAAACCGTTAATCCTATTTCATTGTGTGAAAGGATTTTGATGTCTAAACTTTCAAGAATTTGGTGAATGCGGGTAATTTCGATTTCCTTCCCAATCAAACGGTTAATGTTCCGGTATTTTAACGCAACTTCTTTATGTTTAATCGGGTGCGGATATTTATCGATAATTTCGCCGAGGCATTCACCACCCGCTAAAGATTGTATCATCAACGCCGCCACTTTAATTGCGTACGGAGGCATTTCGGGGTCAGTTCCTCGCTCGTAACGGAAGGAAGCATCCGTTTTTAATGAATGGTGTGTCGCCGTTTTTCGAATCCACGCTGGATCGAAATAAGCTACTTCGAGAAAGATATTTTTAGTAGATTCACTCACACCAGAATTCATTCCACCGAATACTCCTGCAATTGCCATTGGTTTTTCAGCATCGCAAATCGCTAAGTCGAAGCCGGATAGTTTTCGCTCAATTTTATCCAACGTGGTTAGTTTCGTTCCTCTTTCGGGAACGCGTACCACGATTTTTTTTCCAATGACTTTATCCGCATCAAAAATGTGCATCGGTTGCCCAAGGAAATGATTGATGTAATTTGTGGTGTCTACAATATTGTTAATACTCTTTACTCCAATAGTTGTCAAGAAGTTCTTCAACCAATCGGGTGACTTTTTAACGGCAACTCCCCGAATTTCTAACCCGCAAAAACGCGGACAAGCTTCTTCATTCTCAACCGTGACGGTAAACTTACTTTTATCGTCAATGACTTTAAAGTTGGTGATTTCGGGTAAACTTATTTCGCGACCGTTTACCGCTTTCAAATCACGGGCAACGCCAAAATGAGAAGCTGCATCGGCACGGTTTGGTGTCAAACCAATTTCAATGCAATAATCTGACTCGAGCTTAAAATGAGCGGCGGCGGGTGTTCCGTTCGGCACATCGGTATCAAGTATCATAATACCGTCGTGTGATGTTCCGAGTCCAATTTCGTCTTCGGCACAAATCATTCCTTCTGATACTTCGCCCCGAATCTTCGATTTATTTATTTCAAATGGTTCACCACTGGCAGGGTAAAGTTTTGCCCCAACGGTGGCAATAACTACTTTTTGTCCAGTGGCAACATTTGCCGCTCCGCAGACAATATCCAACGGTTTCTCGGCACCGATGTCAACGGTTGTTTTGCGTAAACGATCGGCGTTGGGGTGCGGTTCGCAGGTAAGTACTTCTCCAATTACTAACCCAACTAATCCGCCTGGAACAGCATCTACTTTCTCGATATTCTCTACTTCAAGACCAGTAGCGGTGAGCAAGTCTGAGAGAACTTCGGGAGTTTCGTTGATTTCAATTAAATTGACGAGGTGTTTATAGGAAATTTTCATCTAAAATTCGTTCAGTAAAATCACGTTTTACGTAATTAGGTACAAAGATAGGTAAGAATTTCTCGAAACAGATTCAAAATACAGCTAAATGGTTTTGGGTTTTGGCACGGATTTGGATATACACAATGTATAGTGCTTTTATAAACCCATTTCCCAATGCAATTAACCTTGATTTTATCCGTACTTTCAATCGTATCTTCCGGGTGGCTGTTCCCGTTCAATTTATTTCTGGTAACGTTACCGATGGAGAAACCTGTTAATAGCCTCAACGCTACGAAAGCGGCATTTGAGAAGCGTTTAGAAATTAGTGAAGGTCTTGCCGCCATTCAGGTTGACGAAAAGTGGGGCTTTGTAAATAAGAAAGGAGCCGTGAAAATTAACCAACGATTCGACGAAGTTCGTGGCTTTTCTGATGGTTTAGCCGCCGTTAGAGTAGAAGAGAAGTGGGGTTTTGTAAACAAGCGGGGTAAGTTTGTAATTAAGCCGCAGTTTGATGATGCGGTTAGCTTCCACGAAAAACGTACTTTTGTAAAGCAATATGGTATTTGGAGCTTGGTAACTAAGCGAAACAAAACCATTGCGAGACCTCAATTTGAAACCGTAGGTATTTTTAGCGAAGGCTTTGCTCATGTGTCCATCAACGGGAAATACGGATTTGTAAACCGAAAAGGAAAGGTTGCTATTGATTTCATTTATCAGGATGCGAAAGACTTTTCTTACGGACTTGCCGCCGTAAAAACTGGGAGTAGAAAATGGGGGTTTATCAACGAACAAAATGCTTTCGTTATTCCTGCCACCTTTGAAGCAGTTGGTAAGTTTAATTCATACGGCTGTGCGGTGAAGTGGAACGGACAATGGGGAATCATTAACAAAAATGGCACGATGAAAACTGTTAATGAATACGATAATATTTCGGCACTGGATTTTGGCTTTTTCCTCGCGGAACGAGACGGGAAGTTTGGCTTGATTGATGCCCACGGCGAGAAAATTACGGAAATAAAGTACGACGAAGTTTTACCTTTTTCGGAAGGGATGTCACGGGTGAAAATCCAACACAAAGTAGGTTTCTTGAACAGCTTCGGGCAGGAAGAAATTCCACTAATTTACGAACAAGCCACTGATTTTTTAGACGGTAAAGCAAAAGTGGATTTAGACGGACAGGTTGGCTACGTAACGAAAAATGGCGATTCGCTTTTTGATAGAAAAAGTGTTCCTAAGAAGTAAAGGTTTCTGAGCTACTCATTCTGATTTTATGAATCCAACTCTGAAGTAACCGAATCTGCTCTGACAGTAATATAACTGCACGTCATTTGAGTAGTCTAGTAAATAGATACAAGCTTCTGGCAGGGAGAAGTTTCACTTATTCATGAACAAGCTATTAATCTTTTAGGTGGTAAAGTGAAAGTTGATTCAGACGAATCTGCTGGCTATGTAACGGAAAACGGCGATTCCCTTTTTGAAAAAAAATGCTTCTTAGAAATGAAGACTTTAAGTTACTCCCTTAGGGTTGCATAAATCTACTCCGAAGTAGAGGTTTCGACGTTTTGTTTCTCCCCATCTAAATCTCACTTACGCGTTGTTCAGAATCATGTCGGCGGCTTTTTCGGCAATCATATAAACGGGAGCGTTTGTGTTTCCCGAGACAATTATGGGCATAATGGAAGCATCAACCACCCGAAGCCTTTCGATGCCGTATACCTGCAACTTATCGTTGACAACAGCATCAACATCATTTCCCATTTTACAGGTACCTACGGGGTGATAAATGGTTTCGAGCTGCATTTTTAAGTGATGCAAAATGGTATCGTCAGAACTGCGGTCTGGCGGAGTAATCAACCGCTGATTATGTTTCGCGAACGCATCAGATTCCATTACTTCAATTGCCTTTTTAGCACTTTCTAGCAAGACTTTTACATCTGACTCTTTAGATAAAAAGTTGGGTTGAATCACTGGATAGTCGAATGGGTTATTACTCCGCAATGTTACGTAGCCTCGACTTTCGGGACGTAATAACGAGGGAAGAATGGTGTAACCATCTGCTTTGGGGAATGTATTAACATCATACATATCGGTTGTATAATCATCGCCAACTTGAATTGGGGAAAAGTGAAACTGGTAATCAACCCGATCAGGACTGTGTGACGTACTTCCGAAAGCTACGGCTTCAAGCGGGCTAATAGTCAGTGGTCCTTTTTTTGTAAATAAAAACTTAGTCAGACCTTTAAGTTGATTCCAAGGCGAAAGGTGGTGATTTACTCCTTCCTGAGTTTTGGATAAACTGCTCATGCCCGAAAACAGGTGGTCTTGCAGGTTTTGTCCAACCCCGCTGAGGTTTTTGAGGCATTCAATACCCAATTTTTCTAGCGTTACTTTATCGCCAATTCCTGATAATTGGAGAATTTGGGGTGAGTTAAAACTTCCCGCAGAGAGAATTACTTCCTTACGGGCTTTAGCAATTTCTGTGGTGGTTTTTCCTGTAAAAAATTCGACCCCAATTGCTCGGTCGTTTTTGATAAGTATCTTTTTCGTCAACGCCTTTGTAATAACTTTTAGGTTAGGGCGTTTCATCGCTGGCCTTAAAAAAGCATCGGCTGCACTGTGGCGTTTTCCGTCTTTGATGGTAAATTGAAAAAATCCTGCTCCCGCTTGCGTTTCTCCGTTGTAATCATCGTTGCGGCTAAAACCTTTTTCAACGCAAGCGTCCACAAATGTTTCGGCAAAGGGGGTTCTAAAAGACTGGGCAAACGTGATATTTAGCTCGCCGCCTGTTCCGTGGAAATTATTTTGAATTTGTTCGTTGTGTTCTGATTTTTTGAAGTAGTGCAATACATCTTCGTATCCCCAGCCTTTATTTCCGAGAGCCGCCCAATCATTATAATCGGCTTTATTTCCCCGCACGTACGCCATGGCGTTAGTAGAACTGCTTCCGCCGAGGGTTTTCCCTCGTGGTAAGAAAATTCGTCGGTTCAGTACGTGTTCCTGCGGTTCGGTTTCGTACGCCCAATCTACGTCGGTACGGTTTAATTTAGAATACGCCGCTGGAATATGAATTTCTGGTTTTCTATCTGGCCCACCCGCTTCAATTAATAGTACCGAAACTGCGAGATCTTCTGATAGCCTGTTAGCTAATACACAGCCCGCTGAGCCGGCTCCGATGATGATATAATCGTAGGTCATTAAAAAAGATTGGGGTTTAATTTTACGAGTGAAAAGTTAAGTAATAGTTGAATAATATGAAAGATTTATAGCATTTATTCGTGAAGTATGCTGCAAAAAAAAGTGCCCGTATCTTCACAAGATACAGGCACTTTAAATCGGTTATTTTAGGTGAAATTTATATTGTTGTTCCGCCATCTACCGAGAAGATACCGCCCGTAGTATAGCCCCCCGCAGAACCGGATGCCAACAGGAGTGCTAAGGGAGCAATTTCATCTACTTCTCCCATGCGTGAAATCGGCAAGTATTTAGTGAATCGTTGGAGTGTTTTTTCGTCTTGCCAAAGTGCCTGACTAAACTTAGTTTTGATTAATCCTGGACAGATTGAATTTACTCGGATTCCGTCAACGCCCCATTCCTTTGCGGTGACTTTAGTGAGCATATTCATCGCTGACTTGCTGACGCTGTACATCCCTAACCCTGGATCTGGTGTTATACCCGCAATGCTACTTATATTAATGATACTTCCGCCGCCACGGCTTTTCATGCTGGCGTGCACCATTTTGCTCAACTCGAAAGGGGCTTTTACATTTACGGACATAATTTTGTCAAATGCTCCGCCGTCGCAGTCTAATGACGGTCCGAATACAGGATTTGTGGCTGCATTGTTTACTAAAATATCAACTCCGCCGAAATGCTCAATTGTTTTGTCAATCAGATTCTGACATTGTTCTAAATCGCCGGTATTAGCGGCAATACCGATTACTTTGTTTCCGGTTTCGGATTCAATTTCTTTCGCTACTTCGTCTAAGTCAGCTTGTTTGCGGCTACTTACTACTACGGTTGCTCCGTGGGCGGAGAAAATCCGTGCCATTGCCTCACCGATGCCTTTACTGGCTCCGGTAATCACGGCAACTTTGCCTGTTAAATCAAAAGGGTTGTTCATGTTTGTAGGTTTTATGTTGATGAAAAATTGTTTTTGAAGTGTTGCTTGCAGAATTGAAATGCGGTGGGGCATTCGTTGACTTTGATGCTATCCCACGTTTCAACGCCTAATTCTATTTGTTTTCTGGTTTTCTTTATAAATCGAATACGTTCTCCCCGAACAAAGTTGATTCCCAAGTTAAGGATAGATTGGGTAATGATTACTCGTTCTTCTACTGTCTTAAAGGTTATCTTATCTGGTATGAAAATGTGTTTTGCTACGTCGTATTCTAATAAAGTAAGTGGGTCATAGTTGGGGTTGTCTGGCTTCAAGCGTTCGTCAATAACTTTATTCCCTTTTTCTGTATTCACTTTCCCTAACGCTATGAATAGGTTATTCCATTCCCAAGCTTATTCCTTCTTCTTCTCGCCATCAAAATGCTCGATTTCTGATAGTTTTGAACTTAGGTCATCATTATGAAAATTAGACTGAAAATTTACAGCCTTATGAATACCAGACTTATTTTCCTTATCTACATACCAATGCCACGTAAGTGCTAATTTACTAGTAGTATAATCGTATATATTTAGTGATATGAAGGAATTATTTCCATACTTCAAAAAGATCTTATCCTTAATTTGCCATTCGTATTTTTCATTTTCCGACTCGTGTTCAATTTTAGTCATTTCCTGCATAAAACGAAGCAAACTCGTCTTACCAGTTCCACTTTGCCCGATGATGCAGACTTTATCCAATGGTTCGCTTACTTTCGCGTGTCCTCTGGGGTAAGTTAAGTCCAACGAAAAGTTTTGGAATTGATTAAAATCAGCGATGTGTAATGACTTGATTTTCATCTTTTAGCTTAAAACGATTGCAGTTATAATGTTCTCTACTTCGCCGAGCCTCGGTGGCTCGAACTGACATTTGAGAAATCTACTTCTCACAAAAATACACAATTTCTTCCATTGGGAGGGCGTAGCGTTTTGCTTGTTCGAGCGGCATTTCGGTTACGAATTTGTCTTCGGTTACTTTGAAGCCATTTTTGGAAAGCTCGTGTCCGTAGTTTTGTCCGAAAAGGCGAAGGTGGTCAGATTGTAGGAAAATCCGTTCCCGTTCGCGGGGGTCTGTAATGGTATGGTCGAAGATGGTTTCGGGTAAATTCATGTCTTGCGGTGATTGCATGATTGCCCAACCGCCAGGACGCAACACTCGGTATAGTTCCTGCACGGCTTTATCGAAGTTTTCTACGTGTTCTAACACGTGGTTGCAGAAGATTATATCGAATGAGTTATCGGGGAATTGAATTTCTTCAATATTCATCTTAACTTTTGCCAACGGAGATTCAATATCAGCGGTAATGTATTTTATATTCTCTAACTTTTCGAATCGATTGATAAAACAATATTCTGGTGCGACGTGAAGTAGTTCATGGTTTTGAGTGAAAAAGTTGGTCTTTCCTTTCAGGTAAAGGTACATGAGTCGGTGGCGTTCTAAAGCGAGGCAATTAGGGCATAATGCGTTTTCGCGGGGATTTAGACGACCGTACGGCAAAAATTTCTTAAATTTGTGTTCACATACAGGACATTCAACGTTATTGCCTTTCATTGTAAAGGCATAAAGTTTGAGTGGAATATGACTGAATAGTTGGAGGTACCTTCTTGGTAAAAAGCGAATTAACAGACTAATAATGTTTTTCATGAAAGGTCTCTATAAGTCTTGGTATGGTAGTTGATTTATCAAAAGTAAATGGATTGTGCCTTTATTTCAATAATTGTCTCTAAAATCCGATTTAAAACAAAATTTTAATTATAAACAATACATATGAATCCAGAAAATACACCCGAAACAGGGAATGAAAAATCTATCGCAGCAAAGACATTGCAGAATAAATGGTTGCTTTACAGTGCAATTGGGTTGACTTTAGTTGGCCTTGGAATGTGCCTTTTCGGCGAGGCTTTGCACATTAAATACTCAGGCGGAGCACTGATGAATTGGGCATTATACGGTACAATTAGCTTGGTAGTTTTCAATACTGGACTTGCTGTTTTTGGGCAAGCGGTGGTTTTTAAAAGCCAGATTGATTACAAGAAGAACCGTAAAAAGTTTAATCAGAAACGTTACGGAAACAAACCGCCACGCGGGGGAAACAACCGTAACCGCAAACCTAAAACTTCTCAGTTCACACCAAAAGATATTGATTGATATAACACAATACCGATATCAGAGCTTTTGAATAATAACAGTTAAATATTTCACTCTAATTTAAAGAGTACGTTTTACAAAAAGAAAGCGGGTCGAAAATTTCGACCCGCTTTCTTTTTGTAACTATATTGGAATCAATTTGTCATTTCTTCTTTCGGTGCTTCAACGCCTAATTTTTTGAAGACAAGGCTTGATATATTATCTTTTTCAGGAGCAACCAATACGATTGGCGTAGTTCCAGGACCTGCATCAGAGTTAAATACGTAAGTATAGCCGTTTTCTTTAGCTACTTCATCAATTGCTTTCTGAATTTTGTCCAATACTGGGGCCAACAATTCTTGTTGCTTCTGCTGTAACGCTACTTCGGAGTTTTGTTGAAATTCTTGAATTTCACCTTGCTTGTTCTGAAGGTACTTCTCTTTGTCAGCACGAATTACTGGAGACATTGTAGCAGCACTTTTTTGGTACTCTTCTAAGTTTTTCTGAAAATCGGCAACCTTATCTTGATAAAGTTTATCGTATTGTCCTTTCTCTGTGGTGAGCGAAGCCTGAATGGTTTTAGCATCAGGTAAGTTTGTAAGGATATAGTCAATATTTGTGTAGCCTACTTTAGTTTGAGCATTGACACTGATTCCTGCAAGCATTAATATCGCAAAAAGCGAGGTCATTAATTTAATTTTCATTTTGTAGTTATTTTAGATATTTAAATTCGAAATTAAAAAAAGGTTTGTTGTAAGTTATCGTTAGTCTGTTATTTTACTTTTTTATCGTCTGTTGATTCTACGCCCAAAATTTCCAATACGAAATCCGTATAATCATGTCGTGGGTCGGTATAAATCATACTTATGTCTCCCGCTTTGTCAAATAAAAACATTAACTTCTTCTGTCTCGATACTTGTTCACAGGCTTTGAATATATCGTCCATGATTGGTTTCATCAGTTCTTTTTTTTTCTGAAAAAGAACGCCTTCCATTCCAAATACTTTATTATTCAAAACTTTAAGTTCATCTTCCTTTTCCTGAATCGCGTTCATTCGTTCACGTTTCATTTCTTCGGTCAACAGAATTTCTTCCTGCTGAAATTTCATTTTTAGCTCATTGACACCATCGTACTCTTTTCTAATATCGCTTGTCCACTTGTCGAGGTACTTATCCATGTTAGTTTTGAGATTTTCGTACTCAGGCATTTTGCTCATGATATACTCAGAATCGATGTAACCAAACTTTTGGGCGTTCACTGAAAATGAAAAGAGCGACAAAAGTACTAAAAATAATGACTTTTTCATGTTTCGTTATTCTAAAACAGTACCAATTTTATTTACTGGTAAATTGACGTACTATTTGTAGTAATTATTGCTTTGACAAGAAAGAAAGTGTCAGGTTTTATGTCATACCACTAGTTAACAGTTGATTAACAAGGAATTCTTTTACCTAATCTGCTGACCAATGCTAAACGTAAATGCTTTCACCCCTTTGTTCGCAATGCCCGGAATCGGATCGAAAGCGTAACCGTAATCAAGACCTATCAGACCAAATGCCGCCATGAATATTCTGGCTCCAACACCTGCTGTACGTCTTAACTGGAACGGATTAAAGTCGCGGTAACTTCCCCAACTGTTTCCTGCCTCAGCAAAACCGAGGACGAAAATAGTAGCTTGTGGATTGAGTGACACTGGATAACGAAGTTCCATGGCGTATTTACTATAAATAATACCACCCTGACGACTGATGCCTTGGTTGGTATTATTACTAGGGTTAAAAGCGGCGGCTTGTTCAGCAAGTGTTTGCTGATAAACTACACCTTCATCATACCCACGAAGGCCAATAAGTTCTGCTCCGATATTTTGTGCTTGCTGCATACCTAAACCAGCACCTCCAAGAACAAAGCGACCAAACGGATTGTATCCGATATTTTCGTTATATCGACCCATGAATCCCATGTTTGCCTTCGCGTGAAATACTAACTTTCCGACAACAGGAGTGTACCAGTCAGCGTCGAGCATCCAGCGTTGACCTTCAAGCCATTTGCCGTTTCCTTCGTCTAATCCGTCCCTAAATAGTGAATAGGGAGGTGTAAACGAAGCAGCTAAGTTAAACGAAGAACCGTTTCTGGTAAATTGCGGATTATCTAAGCTGTAGCGGGAAAGGTTAAACGTTGCTGAAATATCGTTCGCCTGACCGTTTTGGAACGCTCTGATGAGGAAGCTATTCTTCACGTCATAATATTGATAGGCTAATGAAGTACTGAAACTAAAGTTTCTATCTGGCCAGTTCAAACGCTTACCAAATGTTATGGATGCTCCGGTATTTCGGAAGAAGCTATCTCTGAAACCTCCACCAAAGCCACCTAAGCCACCAAGTCCGCCCAAACCGCTACCAAACCCGCCCAAGCCACCGGCTCCGCTCTGCTGACGCTCTAATCTCTCAAGAACTTTGCTGTAATCCTGAACGGAGTGAAAGATACTTACGGTAAATGAATTAGGCTTCTTACCGCCGAGCCATGGCTCTGTAAATGAGATGGAATAGTTTTGGAAACCACCGTTTGCTTGAACCCGAACGGCGAGACGTTGACCATCCCCTTTTGGAAGTGGACGATATTCTTTGAGGTTACCAACATTTCTCAAGGAGAAGTTATTGAATACAACTCCAAACGTTCCTACGAGACCTTGAAAACCACCCCAACCACCAGAGAGCTCTATATTATCACTTGACTTCTCTTCAACGTCGTATTCAATGTTCACGGTACCGTCTGCCTGTGGAACCGGTCGTGGGTTGATAGTCTGCGGATCAAAATACCCTAATTTAGAAAGCATTTGCGTAGTTTCGATTAAGTCTGTCTTGCTGAATTTCTGACCTGGTCGGGTCAAGATCTCCCGCATGACTACCTTGTCACTTGTCTTAGTGTTACCATTCAAAACAATGCGGTTAATCATTGCCTGCTTACCTTCAAAGATTCGCATTTCAATGTCAATGGAGTCCCCTTGGATCGCCACTTCAACTGGTGTACAGCTAAAATAAAGGTAGCCGTCGTCCATATAGAATGAGCTAATATCTCCGGCGGGAATACCGTTTATCTTTTTGTTTAACTCTTCGGGATTATATAGGTCCCCTTTTTGGATTCCTAAAATAAGGTTTAAAGTGTCGGATGCATGCAGGTAATTACCTGTCCAGCTAATATCACGGTAGTAGAAACGGTTCCCTTCGTCAATATTTAAAACGATATTTAGGTTATCGTCTTTCGTTGCATAAATCGAGTCTGATATTATACGAGCATTCCGGTAGCCTTTCTTATTATACCAATCAACGAGTTTTACTTTATCTTCTTTGAATTTCTTGTTTACAAACTTCGAGGGAGTGAAAATCCTGAGTGGTGCTCTCTCTTTTGTGCCTTTCATTTTGGCCAATACCTTCCACTCAGGCATCTGTTCAATACCATTGAGCTCGATATCGTTGATTTTGACCTTATCTTTTTTGTCAATAGTCAGAATTAGCGTAGCATTATTTGCTCGGATAGAGTCCGTTGTTTGTTGTGCCTGTACAGTGGTGTTAAGGTAGCCTTTGTCAATAAAGTACTTTTTAATTGTTAACTGAATGTTTTTTACCAAAGCTTCGGTAATAACCTTTCCTTTATTAGCCGCAATTTTTTCCTCTACGGTTTCTCTCTCACTCTTTCGGATTCCCTGAAGTTGTAATTTGTAAAGCCGTGGACGTTCTTTCAGATTAATGTCAAGAAATATCTTTTTTCCTTCGATTTTTGTTACATCAATGGCAACATCTTCGATAATTCCCTGATCCATCAGACGGCGTATGGCAGTACTGATTCGCTCGCCTGGTACGGTAACTTTATCGTTTACGTTTAAACCCGATACTGAAATCAACGTATTTGGGTCAAGGAATTTTACCCCACTCACCGTAATTCCGCCAATTACATATTCTTGCGGACGCTCATAGCTAAAATCAGACTGAGCGGTTGCGGTACGTCCTGAATTTCCAATTCCGAGTCTAAGCTGAGCGTTAGATAGGATGGAGATTCCGAAGAAAAATACTGCGGCAATTAATGTTTTTATACTTAGGTTAGAACTCGTCATTAAACTTAGTGTTTTTGATAAGATGCTTGGTGGCAACTTTTAGTTTGAATACATTTCAACTTTACTTCACTTGATCCCCAGTTTTTCCAAATCTTCTTTCACGTTGTTGAAAGGTACAAACCGCCTCAAAAAGATGTTCTCTACCAAACTCTGGCCAGAAGATATCATCCATAAAAAGTAGTTCAGCATACGCAGATTGCCATAACAAATAGTTGCTGATACGGTGGTCCCCGCCCGTACGAATCATCAAATCAACGTCGGGGGTTTCTTCGGTAGAAAGTAAACCAGCGAACATTTCTTCGTTGATTTCTTCCACAGTTAATTCACCTTTCCGCACCTTCGAAGCAACGTTCTTCACTGCCTGAATAATATCCCACTTCCCACTGTAGCTTAACGCTAGATAGAGCGTAAGACCCGTATTATCCTTAGTGTGGTCAATAGCATCTTCTAACTTTTTTCTCGCTCGCTTTGGTAAACTATTGCGGTCGCCGATTACTTTCAGGCGAACGTTATTCTCGTGTAAACGCGGAACCTCCTCGTGAATAGTTTTCGCCAGAAGTTGCATAATTCCTTCGACCTCGATTTTCGGTCGATTCCAGTTTTCAGTCGAAAAGGTATAGAGAGTTAAGTACTTGATACCAATTTCTCCACATCCTTCTACTGCTTCCCGAACGGCCTTTATACCGTGGTGGTGCCCAAATATACGCATGGCACCCTGCTTCTTTGCCCAACGACCATTCCCATCCATAATGATGGCAATATGGCTGGGCAATTTATGACGATCTATCTGCTCTTTTATTGCCACTGAGCCATCAACTACATTTTGAGACATGTTCACTTATTGTTTAATGCTATCACATTTATAGTAAAGCACTAATTACTAGTAGGTTACTCTTAAAAACGGGTACAAAGTTATTAAAAATGACCGATACTATTGCTAATAGGCAAGTAGTTTAACGTTTTTAAACATGTTTAGTGAGGGGGGAATCACCCGACGTATAATCCTAGTCAAAGATACGCTTGAATAGAGGCACTCTATAACCCGGCGGACAGATAACATCACCAAAAAGGTAACTAATGGATACATGGGTATAAAAGTACATATCTTGCGTGCGGTCATTTGGAATGGCAAACTGCCTTAATCCTAAAAAAGAACTCTTTGCGTCTCCGCTGAAATTTGGAACTAGCGTCTTATCTGTCGAACTTCTTTCTACGTATCCAATATTATCAATACTTACATCGCTATCATTATCTGCAAAAACTTTCCGAGCCCCAAATTCAACCGTAAGGTTTAATCTTGGTCGGATTACTTTTTTTAACCCAATTCCAAAGGGGATAGCTCTTTCCCTTCTTGGTTCAGTTATAGTTTTGTTATAAGCAAAGAGTGGTCTGGCGGCTGGCGATGCAACCGAAAACTCTCTTCTGCCAACTGAATAAACGGAATATCCCCCAAAAACGTAGGGGGTCCAAGGTGAATCTCTGATGTGCGAACTTCTGAAGTGAAGGAAGTTGTATTCAACCTGACTACTTACTTCCCAAATATTAGTTTTGAATTTCAATCCCCGATTCTGGTGAAATAAAGAATTTACCCGACTGTCGTCAGCAGATAAAACACCAATCATACCGGTGGCCTTGATAGAAATTCCTGATTTTACCAGGTTAAAACGAGCGAATGTACTTGCTCCGCCATTAAAAGCGAATGGTTTGAAGCTTGGGTAAATTTCACCTTTGTAGTGCGTAGCTCCGATACCGCCGCCGAATTCGAACCGCTGGGCATTCACGGTCGAGAAGCTGTAAGTTATAAGTAGTAAAACAAGTAAATTTCTCAGGAGAATTATTGGTTTAGTATCAGGATTCATCACAAGGGTACAATGTGTTACTTCACTATTTAATCGGAGGACATTTTACCCGATTACTAAGTACATAATTTAGTGTAACCTGCGTAGTTAAGTACATGTCAAGATGGTGATAAATTCTACTCCCGACACCACGAACCACATTTGCACTCGTTGGGTTATAAATGATTGCTGCTGAGTTATCAGGTGTTATTCCTGGGATATTTGTTCCGCCAGCTAAAGTATATGCATTAAGAAAATCTACGATTCTTGACTGACCGCTAACCGCATGGAAGTTCTCATCAGCACGGTAAGAAAAATCAGCGGAGGTAATTCCGTAATTACTCGTTAAATCAGCTAAGTCGGGGTATCGGTCTTTTCCAACATCGTCCAAATAATCTGTTAGTGCTATACGATAACCCATTTCAAAACCTAAATCGATATTTTGGGCAATTTTCATCCGAAAACCAATCGCCAGTGGAATAACTGGAGCAATCAAGGAATACGGTTTTTTGTTAACGGCTGGAAGCCCTTGACCAGCAGTATTCAATGGTTTCAAGGAAATCCATTGATTATATACTGTTAAAGATGGAGTAACAGGTGGAGTAGTAACCGACTGTATCGCCTTTGGATTATGATTAATTAATCCAAGTCCCGCCGAGAAGTAGGGCATAAACTTACCTCGTGGTTGGTTGGCATTTCCGTATTGCTTTTTTATATTCCAGATACCGGCAATAGTAAACTCTTGCACGTCATTGCGGAAGTGGAGGTTCCGTACATAATTCTGGTACATCTTATCAAAATTACGCTGAGCAAATACGAAATCATCACCATAGAGACGTGCCCAAGTAAATGAGACTCTCGCCCCAAAGTTCTTGTTGAAGTATTTGGTATAATTTCCCGTGACATTCCAGCGTACATTTGTGTAAGGCACGTAGTAAGCATAACGTATTGGAGTCAAATCTCCAATGTAGTGAGCTGACCCGCCGCCAATCCCTGCCGACGTGTAGAAATCGTTGGAGTTCCCTTTGAATAGGCCCGTTCTCTGGGCATTTGCAAAATTACCTATTACTAATAGCGTTAAAAATAAAAACGCTGTCCCTATCTCTTTATATAAATTCATTCCAGTTCTGTTTTCAAATTGCATGCGTATTGCAAACGATAAGTATTGCTTTTTTATTGCGGTGAAGTGGATTGAGACGTCTCAGAGCCAATCCGGTTCCTAACATCTTTTCCCCATCCCAGTTTTTGACGCAAAGTATTCAAAAAGTCTCCACCTTCTAAGGTAACCAAGCGAGCGTTGAAGTCACTTTTCTTAATTTCAATGTTTAAATCTTCCTCATTTGAGATGATTTTTGCTCGGGAATCCATCGAAAGCAGGAAGCTTTTACTTCTACTTTCAACCCTCAAATTGATAGTCGAACTATCTGACACTACCATTGGTCGTACAAATAGGTTGTGCGGACAAATAGGCGTGATGATGAAGTTTGCCGAATGGGGCATAACCAATGGTCCGCCACAACTTAGCGAATAACCCGTTGAACCCGTGGAGGTTGCAACCATGAGTCCATCTGCCCAATATGAGTTAAGGAATTCCCCATTGATATACGCATGAATGATGATCATGGACGAGGTATCAGTCTTTGAAATTGCTACTTCGTTCAAAGCAAAATTTGTACCTTTCTCAAATAATTCGAAGCTAGCGGTGGCGTTCAGAAGGGTGCGACTGTCAAGGGAGAAATTCCCGTTCGTCAATTGTGACAATGCCTGTTTAATATTTTCAGGCTGGACACTTGCCAGAAAACCTAAACGACCGAAATTTATTCCTAAGATGGGAGTTTCATGTTTGCCAACAATCCCGACGGCTTCAAGTAATGTGCCGTCTCCTCCTAGACTAAGCATAAAGTCTGCTTCGTCAATATCGTCGTGGTTGTGAAAAGTAGCAGATTGGTCGGTTTCTATTCCGGCTACTTTTAAAGTCTGCATAAACGAATCCGAGATTTTGAAATCGATGTTGTGATTTTTCAGTTCGTCAAAGACTTGTTGAACGTTGGGGGTGGATTCAGCAGGGAATTCACGACCGTGAACCGCAATTTTCATAATTGTTGTGCTCTGTTGAACCGTAAAATTACCCGAAAAGGCTGTATTCTCCGCTTAGATGCTCAAATATTTCATCAGCATATCGTAGCGGTCCTTATCACCGTTGGCAATAGGGGCGTGAGCGTAAGCAGCATTGATGGTATAACCGAACCGTTCGAGCGTGGCGACAATGGCAGAAATATCAACTTTATTTAGTTTGAGCGTAACCCGAAGCGGGTTAGAGAAGTCTTGCGTGCTTCCTGTAATATAACTACTGGTGACCTTTGCATTTTCAGATTCAATTAAACGGCTTATTTCGCTCAGCGAATAATCTCTGTTCAAAAGACTCATTTCAATGATAGCCCCGGGTTCGTATGTTCCGATCTGCTTTGCCAAAAGTTGGTAAATATTATTAGAGGAGATACTGCCCACAAATTTCTGCTCTTCATCTAAGACGGGAAGTATTTTTAAATCGTAGCGGGAGGCAGTTCCTAAAAGTTCGTAAAGGTGTTGAAATACTAAAACGAAAACTCCGGAGAAGTCAGGTAGAACTGTCTCAATTAGTTCTGACTCATCGTAATCAAGCAATGCATCTTCCTCAAGCATGCCCACATACTTATCGTTATGAATTACCGCAAGTTGAGATAAGCGGTTTTCGTCCATCAGTTGCAATGCTTTCGCAATAGTGTCTGATGTTTTTAATGCGGGAATGTCGTAATCTACTAAATCTATGGCAAGCATAATATCGTTTCTTATCTCTTCCTGAGAATTATTTCTTTACTGTTCACTTACGTACTTACGAGTTCTTTGGTCTTTAATTCAACCAGATATTTTTCCAATACTTTATTAAACCGGACCGGACGTTCCATCATTGGGGCGTGGCAGCATTTGTCAATAAAAAATAGTTCCGAATTTGGTATCAACCGCTTGAATTCATGACCTACACTTGGTGGAGTGATGGTGTCATTCAATCCCCATATTAATAATGTTGGTACTTTAATGCTAGTGATATCCTTTGCCATATTATGCCGTTGAGCAGATTTGGCGATTTGCAGGATATTCATGCACTTCGGAATACTGGAAGTAACTTCAAAGCATTCGTCAATCAGGTTCTTTGTTGCCGTTTTGGGATCATAGAATGTATATTCAACACGTTCTTTGATATACGAATAACTGCCCCGCTTTGGGAACGAACCACCCATGGTATTTTCAAAAAGCCCTGAACTACCTGTTAAAATCAGTGACCTAACTTTCGCGGGATGTGCCAATGTATATAACAATCCAACGTGACCGCCGAGTGAGTTACCCAATAATATCATATTGTCAAGTCCTTTGAACTCTACGAAGCGTTCAATAAACGCTAATAGACCTTCAAGACCGGCTTGCTTGACGGGCATATCGTAGATAGGCATAACCGGAATAATCATCCGGTAAGTTCCTTTAAAGCCTTCTACCACACTTTCAAAATTACTTAACGCACCGAAAAGTCCGTGTAAAATTAGAATAGTTTCTCCTTGACCCTCATCAATATAATTGAATTCGCCTGAATTTTTGACTTCAATGTTCATACAAGTTCTTCTTCTGAATCCCGACTAACGCAGACTCTCTTTTGTTGTTGATGTGTTTCCCGTACAGTTTACTGAATCAAATAAGTGTTTTTAGAATTAAAAAACAAACTTTACGGTTAATGTTAGAACTTAAACCACATTCGGTTGAGTTTCATTAGTCGTTGAAACGAAAGGTTTCTAATAAAAGTTTATATGCACGATATTCCGGTCATTATTATAGGAGGAGGGGTTTCAGGTTTGACCTGTGCCAATTACTTGCACAAAAGAGGGATAGATTTTTTATTACTCGAAGCAAGTGAGGAATTTGGTGGGCGTGTAAAAACAGCAAATATTGATGGCTACCTATTAGACCGTGGGTTTCAGGTGTTACAAACCAATTATCCCGAAGCAAAAAAGCTACTTGATTACGATGCTTTAAGCCTTAAAACCTTTGAATCAGGAGCAAAAATCAGAACAAGCGAAGGTTTTATGACCATGCAGAATCCGTTTAGGAATCCGCTTGCGTTCATTCCAATGGCTTTTTCGAGTGTCGGCTCTTTGGTTGATAAACTTAAAATAGCAAAACTAATCGGTGAAGTAAAGCTTGCATCAAGTGAAGAATTAATATCTGGAGAAGCTACTGCAACTTACAATTACCTGAAATCGTACGGTTTTTCCGAGAAAATAATTAATACTTTCTTTCGCCCTTTCTTTGCTGGGGTATTCTTAGAAGAAGAATTAACTACTGGGAGTAATTTCTTTCGGTTCACTTTCAAGCAGTTTTTTGAAGGAAACGCTGCCGTTCCCGAAAATGGAATGCGGGAAATTCCGTCGCAATTATTGAATAATCTTCCAGTTGCTTCCATTCGTAAAAACGTTGCGGTTGAATCAATCGAAAATAACGTGGTAAAGCTTTCTGATGGAACTTCACTTTCAGCTGGTAAAATCGTTTTAGCGACAAATCCTGAAGCAACCGATAAGTTGCTAAATTTGCACATAGAACGAGTCTATAATTCAACAACGTGTTTGTATTTTTCCGCCGATTTTTCTCCAATGGCTGGCAAGAAATACCTGTCGTTGAATCCTAATCGGCGGCAATTAGTGCATCACATGTGTGTTCCGTCTGATGTATCTGCGGCGTACGCTCCTGCTGGCAAAACGCTAATTTCGGTAACGCTTCGAGACGCCAAAGGATTAAGCAAAGTTAAGCAAGTAGAACAAACCAAACGAGAGCTGAGTGAGTGGTTTGGTTCTTCGGTAAATGCGTGGCGTTTGCTGGAACATCAGGAAATTCCGCAGGCACTTAGCTTCTACGACGGCAGTACGAAATCAACTGACTATCAGGTTGCTGAAAACACCTACCGCTGCGGCGATTATCTGGCCTATCCGTCGCTGAATGCCGCCATGAAAACCGGGCGTGAAGTAGCAGAACTGATAGCGGGTTAATGCTTGTCGAGTTGTTTTACTAATACCTCAAAATCTTTTGGGTAGGGAGCCACAACTTTTATTTCTTCTCCTGTCAATAGCCTGAACTTAATGCCGTGGGCGTGGAGGGCTACCCGCTTTATTAATGGTAACTCTTCGGTGTCTTTTTTTAGGTTAAATTTTCTTTTCAATTCAGACAAATAAATGTACTTGCCGCCGTAGGTCGGGTCGCAGACAATTGGAGCTTTCAGACACTGTAAATGCACCCTGATTTGGTGCATTCTGCCGCTGATGGGGAGGCACTGAATCAATGTGTGTTTTTGATAAACCTTCAGTGTTTTGAAGATAGTTTCGGCAACTTTTCCCTTTACTCGGTCAATTCTTACTTCCGTACCATTCTTAAGTGTAACGATGGGTAGATAAACCGAAACGTCATCAAGTTCGTGAATGCCGCTTACCACCGCGTGGTAAGCTTTCACTACTTCACGTTGTTCAAACTGCATGGCAACGTGGCGGTACGCCGCCGGATTTTTTGCAATAATTAATGCTCCCGAAGTTTCTTTGTCAAGGCGGTGACACAACTGCGGATCTTCTGTATATTCTCTCGCCATTTGTAAAATACTTGACGTATTATCGGCGGTTCGCTCGTCGAGACTTGCCACAAACGGCGGCTTATTTATAACGACATAGTCTTTATTTTCGTGAATAATTAAATCGCTGAATTTCAGAGATTTAGGCAGTTTTTTGTAGCTGTTCAGATTCATTTATCAGAGATTGTTCATTAGTGGGTAGCCGGTCAAGAGCAAACTTAAACTGGGTCCCCTTGTTGAGCTGACTTTTTACGGTAACCGTAGAGTTGTGAGCGTTGATGATATGCTTAACAATTGCGAGTCCGAGACCAGTTCCGCCCATTTCTTTATTGCGGCTTTTTTCGATTCGATAAAAACGTTCAAATATCCGTAGGTGGTGTTCTTCGGGAATGCCAGGGCCATCATCAATAACGTAGGTAATCAACTCGTCTTCGTCTTCCTCAAACTCAACGAGCACTTTCCCGCCTTCACGCCCGTATTTTATGGCGTTGTCAATTAAATTGGTCAGCACCTGGCGGATTCGTTTTTGATCAGCCACCACTACGAAGCTTTTTAGCCCGTTTCCTTTTATTTTGAGGGAAGTACCTCTGCGGGCAGCACGGTGCTCTAATTCTTCGTAAATTTCTTTAACTAATTGCCGCATATCTACCACGCCGAGATGCATTTTCAAATCACCGCTTTCCACCTGCGACAAAATTAGTAAATCGCTCACTAAAGCTTCCAAACCGTCTAAACTTTTGGCGGCTTTTTTTAAGAAACGAGTAGAAACGACAGGGTCATCTTTAGCTCCGTCAAGCAGTGTATGAACAAAGCCCTGTGCGGCAAAAATGGGTGTTTTTAGTTCGTGAGAAACGTCCGCAATAAATTCTCGGCGAAAGATTTCCATTCGCTGTAATTCCTCTATTTCGAGTTGTTTGTTCTTTACGTAATTTGAAATTTCACGGTTCAGCTTTTTTAATGGATTGACGCTTCTGATTAGATTACTGCGTGATAAGTTGAAGTCTTTTATCTTTAACTTTTTTACGTTTTTGTATATCAGATTTACTTCACGATAAACGAGAATATCAACGGCGTAGAAAACAAAAAAGAACGTTGGGACAAAGCAAGCTACACCCGCTACAAAAAGTACATTGTTTGTAACTGAGGGTAAAAAACTCAGGAATAACAATACGAATATTGTTGAAAGGGTGGCGATAAGTACGGCGGTCCAGCGTGGCGACATAGTTATATTTTTATGTAAATAGATGGGAGACTTTAACCTGTTTAGTATTAATTGATTTATATGAAAATATTGTCCAAGAATAAGTAGGATAGTTCTACATTCAGTTGCTTCTACGAACTTAAAAGGGGAGTCTCAGTCTTGCTTACCAAATATCGAATTACTCAACTGTTCCGATAGGTCTTCTGCCCGTTCCTTCGCGATTGGTGAGGTCATCACCTAAGTCCTTGCGGGCTTTTTCGGCTAATACCATCAGTTCGGCGAGTTTTTCGGGATAAGTTTCTGATACATCATACGTTTCGCCTGGGTCACGGCGTAAATCGTACAAACCTTGTTCAAATGGTATATTCTCGGGAGAAGGTCCAGGGAAACCGTCGTTGCCTGGTTGCGAGCCTACGTACGAACGCCCTTTATGAGCAAATACTAGTTTCCAGTTTCCTTTCCGTACGGCTTTTAGTGAATTACGGTTATAGTAATAATAAAATTCGTCTCGTGGGGAAGCATTCGGGCTATCCGTTAATAAGGGCAACAGACTAACGCCGTCTATTTTATGTTTTGGCAATTCCGCTCCGATAATTTCCGCGATTGTCGGGAAAATATCAATTGTGGAAGCCATTTGATTGTAAACAACGCCACTGGCAGTTTTTCCCTTCCAACGCATAATTCCTGGTACGCGGTGTCCGCCTTCGTAAACCGTTCCTTTCCCTTCCCGAAACCCACCGGTATTTCCGGCATGGTTTCCATAATTTAGCCACGGACCGTTATCACTCGAAAAGACGACAAGCGTGTTTTCTTCCAGACCATTTTGTTTCAACGCCTTCATTATTTCACCTACTGACCAATCGATTTCCATCATTAGGTCGCCGTACATTCCGGCACCACTTTTCCCTTTGAATTTACTCGAAACTTCAATCGGAACGTGCGGCATGGAATGTGGCACGTATAAAAAGAACGGGTTATTTTTATTTTTTTGAATAAAGTCAACGGCTTTTTCGGTGTAAAGAGTTGTCAGTTCACCTTGGTGCTCTAATTTACTCAATGCCCTTATTTTTTCGTTGCCTTCAATCAGTGGTAGTGGCGGGTAATTTGCCTTTCTGTGCTGCTCAATAGTTGCGGGTGTGCCGTCGTACCAAACCGGCCACATATCGTTAGAATACGGAAGTCCCACGTATTCGTCAAATCCGTGCTGAAGGGGCAAAAACTTTTTATTGTCGCCTAAATGCCATTTCCCGAAAATTGCGGTAGCGTAACCTTTTGTTTTTACCAATTCGGCAAGCGTGGTTTCGTCTTCGTTGATTCCTACTTTTGCGTTCGGCCCGTAAGCTCCCCAAAAGCCAACGCGATTGGAGTAACAACCAGTTAGTAACGCCACACGTGAAGCCGAGCAAACCGCTTGGGCGGAAAGGAAATTAGTGAATCGAATGCCTTCGCTGGCGAGCCTGTCAATATTTGGGGTTCGGTAATCTAACGCCCCATAGCAGCTCAAATCGCCGTAGCCAAGGTCATCCATGTAGATAATTACCACGTTGGGGGATTTGGCTTTCTTTGTGTCAATCGTGATTGATACGCAGACAAACCCCGCAAATGTTATCAACGAAAGTAAGTACAGGTTAAGGTTTTTCATAATTAATAAATGATGTGCAAGCTAAGTAGTAAATTTACAATTTATTACCGAATCTTCCGATGGTTCTGTTAATTTTACCGTTTGCCAATAAAAATCCCGAAATAAGCCCATGCCATCCGAATTTTTACTTTCAGATTTATCAATGATTGTTGCCGTTGCTGACAACGGTGTAATTGGAAACGATAATCAACTTATCTGGCGATTATCCAACGATTTAAAAAACTTCAAACGCCTCACCACTGGAAACGTCATTATTATGGGGCGAAAAACGTTTGACTCCATCGGTAAACCTTTGCCGAACCGTATAAATATTGTGGTTACAAGAAACGAAGGTTTAGAAATATCAGGTTGTGAAGTGGTGAATAGTATTGAGGAAGCGTTGAAAGTTGCTTCACAACTGAAAACTGAAACGCAAGAAGTATTTATCATCGGCGGAGAAAATATTTACCGACAAACCATGGATAGCGTCTCGACTATTTACTACACCAAGGTTCACGCCAAGCCAAAAGGCGACGCGTTCTTTCCTGAATTATCCGATGATTGGAGAGAAGAAGAACGTACTTCTTTTAAATCTGATGCTAAGAATGAGTTCGATTTTGATGTGATTCTGTACAAGAAGTAATTGTAAAGATTGTAAGTGGTCGCACAAATCTAGTTTTCATTATCTTGTTTGACCCCGCTGGGGGACAGTACAAATCAATTATAGCCAACTACTTAAGGTATATTTATTTTGATATTACTTTAGGCTCTGAAATTGATTAAAGATACTAATGACAGTATTCTCTAGTCTTTGAAATGAAACGTAGTCTTCTGGTTGAAGCCATGTCGAGCACTAAAACTATAGGCTTGCCAAAGGCATCATTTTGTTTTTATTCAATCAATTTATTGATGTATTCAACCACAAATTCAGCGTTTCAATGGTCTCTTCACGCTTTAAAGTATGCAGTTCATTGGCTTGGTTCATACACCCTAAAACATCGAGTCTTTTACTTTTTTTGGTAAGACATATGTTTTATTAGAGGGAAATGGCTAGTCGTTTCCCTCTGAGTGCAATCAATGCGGGAAGTGCTGTACTATCGGTACTTTTTTTGTGAAAGGTAATGTTCTAATCAGTTTTCTTTTCCAGTTCAATCAGCGTCCACTATATTTGAGGTTGGGTAACAGACGTACGAAAGCCATTTCTAACGTTTTGCCTTTTTCAAGTATATCCCATGCCATGATTGTCTCCACAAAACTACCGTTCCAACTTGTTTACTCAATTTTTCAGCATCAGTATTTAGGATTGTTGTTTGAAACATTTGTGATTCAACTCAATGATAATGGTGAATTTACGTATTCGTACCAAAATGTTTCTGCGAAAAATATTGAAGAGTTTGCTGAAAGGTTAAACCCAGTTGACTTCGAATTAGTAGAAATAATTGATAAAATGACGCAAGACGGTATCTTGCAAAAGTACAATACAAAGAGATTATCGTCGGTTGATTTTTTTCTAAAAAATTACGGTTCCGAAAAGGGCGACCGAAATTTGGTGCTGTCTATTGAGGCTCAAATTGAAAAGTGTCGCTCAAAAGTATTAAAGCGATTGGATGGCAGACAACAGGTTTTTGAAATGCGGGACGATGGTTTCCCCGCCGGAACCCCCATTGAAGTAAAAGAAATTCCCGCTAAAGTATATTTTCATTTCGATCGTCGGGAGGAGGAAACCTACTATTATCCGATTGTGAAAAGCGGAGCAGAACGGGTGAAATTTCAATTTAAGAATGCCATTATTCTTAGTAATTCTCCCGCTTATCTGTTGGTCGAACACAAGATTTACGCTTTTGATAAGCGGGTCGATGCCAACAAGTTGAAGCCTTTTCTTGACAAGCCAAATATTGTTATTAAACGAGCCATTGAGAAAACCTATTTTAAGAAATTTGTGGCCCCGCTCATAGCTCAATTTAACGTCTTCGCGAAGGGTTTTGAGATAATAAGAAAAGAATTTAAGGCATTTCCTGTACTTCAACTCAAAGAATTAGCCACCGCAGGTGAAGTACCTGATACTATCGTGATTTCTCTGCAATTCTTGTACAATGGTGTAAATCACGATTACGATACTGGAATGATTAATTCCTATGTCAACGTTATACAAGAAGGAGAGAACTGGGTTTTTGAAAAAATAATGCGTGATTGGTCACGAGAAAACGGAGTGATTAACTGGTTGATAAAAAATGGTCTAGGTATTGAATCAGGCAGTGTTCGGGTTAGGAAACAGGCTGCTTTTTCGTGGTTACAACAGCACCACGATGACCTTGAAAAATACGGAATAAAAATAGAACAATCTTCGGAAACAGACAGGAAATATTTTGTCGGTTATTCTTCGCTGGATATTCGTATTGAAGAAAAAAATGATTGGTTTGACATTAAGGCAAAAGTAGTTTTTGGGGAATACGAGATCCCTTTTGTCCAACTTCGGAAATATATTTTAGCTAGTCAAACTGAGTTCACGTTACCCAATGGTCAAATTGCCGTTATTCCCGAAGAGTGGTTTGCCCGATATGCCGATTTACTGACCTTTGTGGACGAAGGTGACGATAATGAATTTCGATTGCAAAAACACCATATTGCAACGGTAGAAAGATTAGAGCAGGATGGTTTAGCTACCACCATAATCAGTCGTAAATTAGAGCAACTGCGAGACTTTGATAAAATAGAAACAGTTGAGTTGCCAATCGGATTTAAAGGTGAGCTACGCCCTTACCAAAAAGCGGGATACGATTGGTTGCACTTCTTGAAAAAGTATAAGTTTGGCGGTTGTTTGGCGGACGATATGGGATTGGGCAAAACTGTTATGACATTGGCTTTCCTACAATCATTAAAAGAAAGTGGTGAAATGCAAAAGCCAACACTGCTTGTGATGCCCACTTCTTTGATTTATAACTGGCAGAAGGAAGCCGAAAAGTTTACGCCTGAGTTGAAAATATTGATACATGTGGGCTCGAATCGGGAGAGAAACACCACGCATTTTGATGATTTTGATTTAGTGTTGATGTCTTACGGAATCTTGAGAATCGACATTAAGTTCATTAACCAACACCGGTTCACCTACGCCATCCTTGACGAATCTCAGGCAATAAAAAACCCTTCTTCCAATATCTCGCAAGCGGTACGCGAACTAAATGTAAACTACCGTTTAATTTTAACGGGAACACCCCTTGAAAATAGCACGCTCGATTTGTGGAGTCAAATGACGTTTACTAACCCAGGTTTACTTGGATCACAAACGTATTTTAAGGAAAATTACCAATACCCAATCGAGAAAAAGCAAGATGAAGTGGCAACACGGATGCTTTACGCAAAAATAAAACCCTTCATGCTGCGGCGACAAAAATCACAAGTGGCAACGGAGCTTCCTGAAAAAGTAGAGAATGTTTTTTATTCTGATATGACGGAAGCACAGGCTCATGTCTACGAAGAAACAAAATCATATTATCGCAACTTATTGCTCGAACAAATCGAACAGAAAGGTATTGGGAAGGCACAATTTATGGTTTTACAGGGACTCACAAAACTTCGTCAGCTTGCTAATGATCCTCGAATGATTGACGAAGACTACAAAGGTAGTTCGGGCAAGGGTGAAGACGTATTGCATCAATTGTTAAATATTATAGAGAACGGACACAAGGTGCTGGTATTCAGTCAGTACGTGAAACACTTGAAACTATTTCGAGATTATTTAGATACGCATGTGATAGCTTACTGCTATTTGGACGGTAGCACAAAAAAACGGCAGGATATAGTTGATAAATTCCAAACTGATAAATCAACAAAAGTATTTTTGATTTCACTTAAAGCAGGTGGAGTAGGGCTTAACCTGACCGCCGCCGAATACGTCTTTATCCTTGATCCGTGGTGGAATCCCGCTGTTGAGGCTCAAGCGATTGATCGTGCCCATCGGATTGGGCAGGAGAACACAGTATTTACGTATAAATTCATCACCCGAAATACGGTGGAGGAAAAGATTCTGGCGTTGCAGCGTTCTAAAAAACGACTTTTCAATGAATTAATCACCACGGAAGATTCTTTCGTGAAATCACTTTCTAAGACAGACGTATTAGATTTGTTGAGTTAGATTTTTTGTAGCCTCGTTTGTTCTCACTCAAATAGTAATAATATACAATTAGTTATGAGAGTTTGGGTACAGTAATCGGGGACGCCCAGTCTTCTTCATACGAGACTCGCACGCTGAGTGGTGTGACTGGGCTGATGGTAAAGCGTACTCCTTTGGTTATGCCTGCGTAGAGCCGTCTATTTCGATTATGGGTTTATTCTCGCTTACAAGCTGGCTTTCATTTCTTACATGCTTCTTTCTTTTCTTTCTGTCTTTCCTTCTTTTGTCTTCCCTCTTTTTTTGTTCTTTGTCAAACCCTCCGCCTACGGCGTAAGCGAATGCAGTACTGAACAATAAGGTGATGAATACTCCAAAATATGGTATATAATCGCTCATTTTTGTTTTAGTTAGATTTGTTCTTTTTAATCAAATTTAAGTATATCCCAAAACTTAATATTGAGGGTACCCAGATTCCCACAAAAATTGCTTTGGTCTCATTGCCATTGTAAAATAAGACCTCAGAAAAGATAATTGTAAGAAACGCTGCTATGAACAGCAACACGTCTGTTATTGTGAATTTTTTGTACAAAATATTGTCGTTTTTTCCCTACTCGTGAGGCTTTTCGGTGACGCCCCGTTTTTTGAGTGGTTGCTGGCCTCCACTTTTATGCTTTCCAAATGTACACTTTATTCCGAATTTTCAAAGTTACTTCTCATATCAGTTTAAAATGTCTGCAAGGTTCCTTATAAAGTATTTGTGTAATGACTTAGTTTTAGTTCAGTACACGTTCATTCATTTTGCCGAATAAAGCATTCCTCGTAATATCAGAAATCCGTTCAGCATAACTTCTTCAATTTCAAACAATTTCAAAGCTTTCCCTCTTTGGGCTTAACGGTTAACCTACACCAAAGGTACTATATTCAGAGAAATAACTCTTTCAGTAAATGACTTTTGTGAACAAATCCTGTTCGTTATTATTAGCTAAATCCTGAATTTATACCTACCTTGTAGATACCACAATTCCATTGCAACGATTTGCACGCATTCAAGTTAGAAATTACAAACAGACCGCTCTCCTCTATTAATTCGTTTATAATTCTTCTCTTTTCCCAAACCTTCTTTAGGTTTCGTTTTAACAATTATCATTTTATTAGATTTTCAGGCTCTTCCAGAAGCCAATTCCTCTTTATGATTAATACTCTTACTGATCAATTAATTGATCGCCGTTCAAAGGTCGTCTCTAACGGAGTAGGCTCATTTGTAAAATCTTCAGTTGTTTCAGCTCAAAATGGTACAATTAAAACTCAAGATGGTCAGACTCTGATCGACTTTGCTGGTGGGATAGGTGTCGTAAACGCTGGGCATTGTCCACCTCCGGTGGTGGAAGCCATCAAAGCTCAAGCCGAAAAACTAATCCACGCCTGTTTTCATATTTCATCCTATGAACCATACATAGAACTGTGCGAGAAGCTGGTTGATTTGTTTCCGCATGGTGGAGAAACTAAGGCGATGTTGACTAACACTGGAGCAGAAGCCGTAGAAAACGCTATAAAAATAGCAAGGCAAGCCACAAAACGTCAGGCAGTTCTGTGTTATACAGATTCCTTTCATGGTCGCTCCATGATGGCGATGACTCTTACCTCCAAGATTGACTATAAGAAAAATTGTGGACCTTTTGCTCCTGAAGTTTATAGACTGCCATATCCCAATTTTTATCGTAACGGCACAGGCTTAACGGAAGACCAATATGCAGATTATGAGCTTAAACGACTTCATTCTTCCGCCAAAAACTTGGTAGACCCTACTAATATTGCGGCAGTAATTATTGAGGTCGTACAGGGCGAAGGCGGATTTAACCCAGCTCCCAAAAAGTACTTACAAGGGCTTAGAGCATTCTGTGATGAACATGGTATCGCTTTAATTTTTGATGAAGTGCAGTCTGGGTTTTGTCGTACAGGAAAATGGTCTGCCTATGAGCACTATGACGTTATACCTGATTTATCTACTTGGGCAAAATCTATGGGTTCGGGTATGCCCATTGGGTGTGTTATTGGTAAAAAAGATGTAATGGACGCTGCTGAGCCTGGAACCATTGGTGGTACTTACTTGGGTAATCCTGTTTGTTGTGCGGCGTCATTGGCCACAATAAAGTATATGGAAGATATAGACCTTAATTCCATGGCTAATAAAGTGGCTGCAATAGTTCATGAAAGATTTACTGACCTTCAGCAAAAGTGTCCAAGTATAGGTGACGTACGCGGTTTGGGTGCTATGCAAGCCATAGAATTTGTAAAAGAAGGAAACCCAGAAAAGCCTGATGGGGATACTTGCAGCAAATTAATAGCGGCATGCTTATCACGAGGGTTAATTATCTTAAGTGCAGGTACCAATAAAAACGTAATCAGGATTTTGAGTCCACTTACCATTAGTGAAGAAACACTCAATCAAGGTTTAGATATTATTGAAGAAGAATTATTAAAGATAACTGCTACTGTTACGTTAGAAATGGCTGCTCACGCATAACCTTGTAAGTCAAAAACTAACACAAACAATCAAAATTACAACCAACTAAATCTTATGAGCAAAACATTTGCCATTGGAGGAATCCAAATGTACGTATCGGCATTGCACAGCAATGTTGAAATGATGAAGCAAAAAGTAGAAATAATGATGTCAGTGTATCCGTGGGTACAAATGATTGTATTTAGTGAGTTGTGTGCCTACGGGCCGCTCTCACGAAATGCGATGCCAACCCCTAATAATACTGAAGAGGAGTTTAAAAAATTAGCTAAAAAGCACGAAATTTGGTTAATACCAGGTACGATGTTTACGAATGAAGGTGACGAAATTTACAACACCGCCACGGTGATAAATCCCGCAGGAGAAACGGTAGGTAGGTACCACAAAATGTTCCCTTTTTATCCTTACGAACAAGGTATCGCATCAGGTAGTGAGTTTATGATTTTCGATGTTCCCGAAATAGGTAGATTTGGCATGTCAATTTGTTACGATATGTGGTTTCCCGAAACTTCCCGTACGCTTGCGGTGCACGGCGTTGAGGTAATCATTCACCCAACACTTACAGGTACCATTGACCGCGATATAGAATTGGTAAATGTGCAGGCAACTGCTGCTATTCAGCAATGTTTCGTTATTGACATCAACGGTTTGGGAGACGGTGGTAACGGTCGCTCAATAATCTGTGGACCAGACGGTCGCATAATTTATCAGGCGGGAACAGCAGATGAAATGATACCGATAGAAATTGACGTTGAGCGGGTTCACCGAAGCCGTGAGTTGGGTGTACTTAGATTGGGGCAACCTCTGAAAAGTTTCCGCGATAACAAAGTTTTGTTTGACGTCTATCAAAAAGATCAGGCATTACCCTATCTAAATACGTTAGGTGAGTTGAAAAAGCATACCCAGCCTGGGAAAGAGAATTTGCCTAAAAAGCCTATTTGAAAAATAGAAGGCCGAGGGCTTACGGAATGAAGAAAATAGTCGGCATTTATCCCTTAAAGTAAATCGGGTTTTAAGTGCCTGACTGATTTTCTTGTGAGATTGATAAAGCAAAGAATAAGCACTTCAAATTTTAATAAACCTAGATTTACTATCTAAGAAATTCACATGAATATTTCAACTAAACACGATAAAGACTGTTTCAATATTTCGCAATTGCGAATTAATACGTGGAACAATCTTAAAAGTAGTACACAGACGTTAGCAAAATCAAAATTAGAAAAGGGTCAGCTGAAAAGTGAGGTAGTCTCAGGTATTGAAAACCTTGCCGTAATCGAAGATTATTGGTCGTTCCCCGGAATAGAAACCGTGAGGGTACTCGCTCAAATGCTTGAGCGTAAGGAGTACACGGCTCTCAATAACTGCGTTAGCGAAAACATTCGGACACTTGTTAGCGAGTCTTACCGAGACGGGGATACTGGAAAAAAAGCAAGACAGTCGAGCAAGAAAGTGCAGGTTAGTAATTTGACAAGTAGTGAAAATTACTTTGAGGTACTGATGGTAGATATTCTAAGCTCAAAAGAAGAGGAAGAAGTCAAAGAGAGGTTTAAAGCTATACGAGGTAGCGGTGAAAAGCTTTCCTATAATTTAGTTACCGCTACTACGTTTCAGGATGCGTTAATTGCTCTATTGTTTAACTATAACATTCAGGCGTGCGTAATTCGGTACGGAGTGCCTTTTAAGTCCAAACATAATCTGGACTTTATCAGTCCATATATTTCAAGAGTTCTCGAACAAAACTTTGAAAAAGAAACCGAGAATGACTTAGGACTTATTTTAGGAAACCTCATCAAAGTCTTCCGACCTGAGTTGGATGTTTACTACGTAACGGATACCGCAGTTAGTGAAATTGACGATGATTCACTGAGTAACTTTCGGCGGATATTCTACCGCAAAGAAGATATTCAGGAATTACACCTTAGCATTATTCGCGGAATACAAGAGCGGTATACTACCCCTTTTTATTCTGCTTTAAGAGACTACAGTCAAAAGCCAACATCAGTATTTCACGCGATGCCCATTTCGCGGGGAAATTCAGTCTTTAAGTCAGGATGGATAAAAGATTTTGGGGACTTCTACGGTCGAAACTTATTTTTAGCTGAAACCTCCGCTACTACGGGCGGTTTGGATTCGCTTTTACAACCCACCGGACCGTTGAAAGAGGCACAGGAGCTGGCGTCTAAAGCCTACGGTTCCGAGCACACTTATTTCGTAACTAACGGTACTTCCACATCTAATAAGATTGTGGTGCAGGCACTCATTGAGCCAGAAGATTTAGTTTTAGTTGACCGTGATTGCCACAAGTCGCACCATTATGGGTTGGTACTTGCTGGTGCGTATCCGGTTTATTTGGACTCCTATTCCTTGGAGCGGTATTCCATGTACGGGGCCGTCACCACCAAAACTATTACCGACAAACTGTTGCAATTAAAAGCAGCGGGGAAGTTGCACAAGGTAAAAATGCTTTTACTTACCAATTGTACGTTTGATGGCTTAGTTTATAACGTCGAGCAGGTAATGGAAGAAGTATTGGCAATAAAGTCCGACATTATTTTCCTTTGGGACGAAGCCTGGTTTGCTTTTGCTGCGTTTACTTATACGTATAAGCAACGAACCGCCATGTTTGTGGCAAATAAGCTCCGAAGAAAATACCACAGTACGGAATACAAAGAAACGTATGCGGCACTTAAAGCAAAGAAAGACCCGGTTATTGAAAAAATGCCTGATCCCGATAAAGTAAAAGTACGGGTGTATTCTACGCAATCAACTCACAAAACGCTTTCTGCGTTTCGTCAGGGTTCGATGATTCATATTCACGACGAAGAATTTAAGCGAAGAGCAGAAGATTCTTTTAGCGAAGCGTACATGACTCATACTTCTACCTCACCCAATTATCAAATTCTGGCTTCGCTGGATGCGGGTCGACGTCAGGTGCAATTTGAGGGCTTTGAAATGGTGGAAAAAAGCCTTGAAATGGCGATGATTCTCCGAACAAAAATCAACGAGCACCCGAACCTAAGAAAGTATTTCGATATCCTTACGGTGAGAGACATTATACCGGAAGAATACCGTAAAACGGGCATCGGGAATTACTACGATGCTGACACTGGAAACAGTAATATGGAGAAAGCTTGGGCGAAGGATGAGTTTGTGCTGGATCCAACCAAAATCAACCTATTCATCGGAAAAACGGGCATGAATGGGGATACATTCAAAAACCGCTACTTGATGGATCAATTCGGTATTCAAATAAATAAGACGTCGAGGAATTCGGTTTTGTTTATGACCAATATAGGCACTACCAGAGGCTCTGTTACTTATCTGATTGGGGCTTTGCTTAAAATCGCGAAGCAGCTTGATGATGAGAACGAAGCCCTCAATAATGAAGAAGCAAAGCTGGTTCAGGCTCAGATTATTTCGCTTACCGAAGACGTACCACCGCTGCCGCACTTTAGTAATTTTCACTCCTCTTTTCAGGCAGAGCCAGGTGTTCCGGGCGGAGATATCAGGGCTGCTTATTTCTTGGCTTATCACGAAAGTAAATGTACATATATCAAACTATCCGATACGTTACAGGCACTCGAAGAAGGGCGGGAATTAGTGTCCTCTTCTTTCGTAATTCCTTACCCGCCTGGCTTCCCAATCCTTGTGCCGGGGCAGGTAGTGAGTAAAGGGATCCTAGAATTCTTTATCAAACTTGACGTGAGTGAAATTCACGGTTACCGACCTGATTTAGGACTCAAGATTTTCACGAAGGAAGCACTTGACCGTAAAAACCCAATAGCAGTGAATGCTGCAAACGAAGTTGCTCTCAAAAAAATGAAGCGACAAAAGAAGTAACCTGAAAAATAACAGTAGAAGTATGTCAAAAAAGAAAAAATCTATAAAAGATAAAGCCTCCAAGTCTTCAAAAGGTAAAGTTTCTAAGTCTAAAGCCTCCAAGTCTTCAAAAGACAAAGGTTCGAAACCTTCAAAGATGAAACTTTCAAAAGTTTCTAAAATTGAAGTCCTAAAACCCGAAGTCAAGGTTTTGAGAAATATATCTGATATTCGGAGTTTCTTTTATAAAAACGAGACGCCAATTTACTTTATCAGTGCCACGAACTTCAATCTCTTGGGGGCGGATGAATGGATAAAAGGTTTTAAATTTATTTGTCATATTGAGTGCTTCGACGGGCTACATCCGAACGTTTTCTCTCCTGCTGAAGAAACCGAACACGACGAGTTTCAGAGTATTGAAGATATCAACAATTATCTGCTCGAAAATAAAGAAGTAGTAGATTTTATCAAGTCGAGAAAGCTTGACGAGAGAAACGGTAAAGCGTTATTCTTGATGTTTGATGAGAAAACTGAGCAACTTGCCGAAACCCTCGGTCTGGACGTCTGTTTTCCGCCCGCTAAATTGCGGAATTCGATGGATAATAAAGTGAATACAAACCGTATCGCTGAGAAAGCGGGCGTAGCTTGTGTTCCTTATGTGTTGTCAAAAGTTGAGAGCTACAAACACCTGAGAAAAGTTTCGGCGAAATTAGGTGATAAACTTGTAATTCAGTTGCCATTCGGGGATTCAGGACACACAACATTTTTTATAAATAACGAAAAAGATTACGACAAGCACGCTGATGAGATTATCGCCGAAGATGAGGTGAAAATCATGAAGTTTATTCGTTGTCGTGGTTCGGCTATCGAAGCCTGCGTTACCCGTAGTGGTACAATCGTTGCTCCGTTAATGACCGAATTAGTTGGTTTTAAAGAGCTTACCCCGTACAAAGGTGGCTGGTGCGGAAACGAAATTTCTGGACATCTTTTTCACGAAGATATACAGATTAAAGCGAGAGAATATACTCAGAAATTTGGTGATCAACTCATTTTGGAAGGTTATAAAGGCTACTTTGAATTAGACTTCCTAATCGATCAGGATAATAAGGAAATCTATTTAGGCGAACTTAATCCGCGTATTACCGGAGCTAGCTCGATTACGAACCACGCCCTTTTTGCGTTAGCCGATGTGCCTCTTTTCGTGTTCCATACATTGGAGTACATGGACCAGCCGTTTGAAATCGACGTAGACGAAATCAACGAGCGATGGGCTCAGAAAGACTACATCGATGATTGGAGTCAGTTGGTTATCAAACACGTAGACGATTCTATTGAGTACGTAACCAAAGCCCCAATGTCTGGTATTTGGAAAATGGACGAATACGGTAATATACGGTACGACCGCATGGATACTCACCGCCGTTCGGTAGAGAATGAAAACGAGGCTTTCTTTTTACGAATTAGCAAAAAAGGAGACTATTTTTACGAAGGTGCCGATATGGGTATTTTGGTAATGCGTGGAAGATTCATGACCGATGACTTTGAGTTAAATGAGCGGGCAAAGAGCTGGATAAAAGCCATTCGGAGTGAGTACAAATCAATACCTACTTTCGATACACCAGAAATTCACAGTAAAATTGTTGAAATTGGTGGATTTAAATTGATGTAAACTGAGATTTCTTCTTGTATTCAAGTAACGATACTTCGAATAAAGTAAACCTACTTAGCCAACTGAAGTTAAACATAAAAACTGACGAAGTATCGTATATTCGGTACTTCGTCAGTTTGTTTTTTGCCAATTAGTATGAACCTTTAGCGGATAGCGTAAGGTTCTTTAGTAGTATGAGATTTGCTTGTTAATCCTCAAATCGTGTTGTCCGTAACCAAGTAGAAATTGATAAGCTAAAACTAAAAATGACTGATAAGTTAAATTGTTTTCACGAAGAAAAACCTGGAGCTAAGTGGCAGCAGGTCTTTAATAAAACGTGGCCTCTTTATCATGAATGGTTTCTGATAGAAGGTATTGCAGTTCGTCCGGGGTACTTAACTAGTCATGAAGAATTAGCTAAATTTATGCCCGAGCTAATGCCCATTTATCATCAGCTTTGTACGCTTGCCGGCGGCGGTGATCTCGCGGCCCGCTATTTGAGTATGTATTGTCCGCCACCATATTTAGCGGCTTGCAGCCAACTTGCGTGGATAGATAAAGATCCGGTTTTGATTAGGAACTATGATTACAATCCAGATCTTTTTGAAGGAGTATTGATGAGTACTAATTGGCTGCAACCCGTTGTTGGTATGTCGGATTGTAACTGGGGACTTTTGGATGGAATCAATGCGAGCGGACTTTCCGTTTCACTGGCTTTTGGTGGAAAACAAAGCCGAGGCGTTGGATTCGGAATTCCTATAATAATTAGGTACTTACTCGAGACCTGCCATTCGGTTGCTGAGGCTTGTGAGAGACTAAAATACCTGCCCGTCCACATGGCATATAATATCACGATGGTTGATAAATACAAGGACTTTAGCACCGTTTATGTTGGTCCAAATCAAGTTATACAGATTACAAAAGACAAAGCGGCAACTAATCATCAGCACGTTGTAGAATGGGAAAATTACGCATTGATGACGTCTTCCGTAGAGCGAATTGATACGCTTATTGATTGCATAAATGCACCCCATCAAAGTGAAGATAATTTGATAGATAAGTTTTTAGAATCCCCTTTACACGTTTTTAAGCCCGAAAATTCATTTTGTACGCTTTACACTTCCGTGTATCGCCCATTGAGTACATCGCTTCAGCTTTTCTGGGGTGGTCACGTTTTACAACAAAGCATTGGTAACTTTACAGACAAGACTTATTCCAAAAAGCAGAACGTGCGTTTTTGGAAATAATAAGCGTCTGAGACATATCTCCTTGACTAAGAATTAGGCAACTCAGTAGTGGGTTCGCTTTCATTCATTTTACCGCGAAGATACAAAGTCGCGAAGTACTAAAATTACCTCTTTACGTCTTCGTAGTTAAACTATTGCCACACATTATATTATTTAGTTATTTTTACTTGAAAACAGAGAAAACGCATGAAATTTCAAACCATAAATCCGTATAATAATCAGGTCCTAGCCGAATATACCGAGCAAACCGAATCAGAAATAACTGCAACCATTGACAAAGCTCAGGCGGGTTATGAAATCTGGCGGGAGTGGAGTTTCGAACGGCGGGCGGAAGTCTTAAAAAAGGTATCCCAAATCCTTAAAAGGAACATAGAGATTTACGCTAAAACGATTAGCTTAGAAATGGGTAAACCTATTAATGAAGCACGCAGCGAAGTAAATAAATGCACGTCAGTTTGTGAATATTACGCCGAGCATGCGGAAGAATTCTTAGCAACAAAATATGTCGAAACCAATGCTCAGGAAAGTTTTGTAACCTTTGAGCCGATGGGCTGCATCCTCGCTATTATGCCGTGGAATTTTCCTTTCTGGCAGGTATTTCGTTTTGCCGCACCCACGCTCATGGCGGGTAACGTAGGTTTACTTAAACATGCCGCCAATGTATTTGGCTCAGCGATGCACATCGAAGAAATATTCACCGAAGCGGGCGTACCCGAAGGCGTTTTTCAGAACTTAATTATTCATCATGATAAGGTGGAGAAAATATTGGAAAACCCTGTAATAAAGGCCGTTACCTTGACGGGAAGCGAGCGAGCTGGGTCAGCCGTAGCATCGGTAGCGGGAAGGAATATTAAAAAATCTTTACTCGAACTCGGTGGAAGTAATGCCTTCGTAGTGTTAAATGATGCCGATATTGATAAAGCTACGGATACAGCGGTAACCGCTCGCTTTATGAACGCTGGACAGAGTTGCATCGCCGCAAAGCGGTTTATCGTCTTGGAAGAAGTATACGCCGAATTCGTGGAGAAATTCACGGCAAAAGTAATCAAACTAAAGTCAGGCGACCCCATGGCGGAAGATTCTAAAATCGGAACACTTTCTCGGGCAGATTTTGCAGATTCGTTGAATAAGCAAGTGCAGGATTCTGTAAAAATGGGAGCGAAACTTATTTTGGGTGGCGAATACAAAGGAGCGTATTTTGCTCCGACAATCCTTACAAATGTAACCGCCGAAATGCCCGTTTTTCAGGAAGAAACTTTTGGACCAGTTGCTCCAATATGTAAAGTAAAAACGGTAGAAGAAGCCTTCGAAATTGCAAAAGATACTACCTTTGGTTTAGGAATTAGCGTGTTTACGAAAGACATTCAAAAAGCAAAAGATTACATTAAACTCGTGCCAGACGGAGCATTCTTCGTAAACGACTTAGTAAAGTCAGACCCACGCTTGCCTTTCGGTGGAACGGGGAAATCCGGTTTCGGACGGGAGCTTTCTAAAGAAGGAATTATAGAATTCGTGAACCTGAAGACGGTTTATATTAAGTAAGGAAGGGTTGTACCTGAATTAAGGAATGTACTTAAATGTCACATTGAGTTTTCGGGTCGCTGGTGCGATTGAAACGCCCCAGACAGGTTATCTTCGATAAGCTCAGACTGACATTTAAGTTATTTTTCTTTCCCCAAAAGGCAAATTCATTCACCACTCCCTTTCTCATATCCTTCGTAGTAGTAAGACTGATTGATACCTTTGAAAATGACTTCCTGATTGTCTATTTCGTCCGTTAAATTAGCGGCGAGTAGTTGTTTTAGTTCTGAATCACTGATTGGACTTCTTTCCATTGCCTGAAAGTAGGATTTTTTGCTGATAAATTGCCAGTTCACTAGTTGTTTTAAGTTCTTTTTTAGCATCAAGTCAAGCCACAACCGCATGGTTCTGCCGTTGCCATCCATAAACGGATGGGCAACATTCATTTCCACGTATTTTTCAATAATTTCCTCAAAGCTGGTATCGGGCATTTGCTCAATGGTCTTCAAAACGTCGTTCAAATACAACGCAATGGCAAATTGAAAGCCGCCTTTTGCAATATTCTTGGAGCGTATTTTTCCCGCATAGTCATATAAACTAGCAAAGAGGTATTTGTGCAGTTGTTGCAAACCTTTGGTCGTACCAACTCCAATTTTACCAATATCGCCCGATTCAAATAAGCGATAAGCGTTTTCCAAACTCTTTTGATCGGTGTTTTTCATTTTAGGTTTCAAGTATTTTTGCTCCTTATCCTTTGGGTACAACTTTGTTACCCAAGTAACAGTTAGTGTCGTTCAAATCCCGCTTTACAGCGTACAAAATAGTGAATATCGTGGATATTTGGACGTAAAGTGGCATTTATAATAATTTAGATAAGCCTTTTCTTACCCAATTAAATCCTTCAACGCTCCCTCAATCTCGGGGAATTTGTAAGTGAAATTAGTAGTTTCCACGATGCGTTTGTTTTCTACGTAAGTTCCACCCAAAATAACCACTGCCATTTCTCCAAAAACCAATTTTAACGCAAATTCAGGAGCGTTCGGTAAAATCAATGGTCGGTTTAAAACCTTGGCGGCTACTTTTGTCATTTCCTCGTTGCGGACAGGTTGCGGGGCGGTGGCGTTGTAGGCATCCGTCATGGTGTCGTCTTCAATCGCTTTCACAAATAGTGCGGCTAGGTCGTGGTTATGAATCCAAGACATCCATTGTTTGCCGCTGCCTAAAGCAGTTCCCGCCCCAAACTTTATCGGCTGAATCAGTTTGGGTAATGCTCCGCCGTCTTCGCTCAATACCACGCCGATGCGTATTTTAGCTACGCGGCAGTTCATTTCATTACCAAATATATCGGCAATAGCTTCCCACTCAAACGTACATTTGGCAAGGAAGTCTTCCCCAATCAACGATTCTTCGGTGAGCCGTTCTTCGCCCCGGTCGCCGCCATAAAATCCAATCGCCGAAGCAGAAATAAAGGATTTTGGGGCTTCCCCGATTTGTTTGAATTTATTCATCAATAACTTTATGGGTTCTACGCGAGAATCGATGATGATTTTCTTGCGTTCGTTCGTCCAGCGTTCGTCGGCAATTCCGGCTCCGGCGAGGTGAACTAACACGTCTACATTTTGCAATGCTCCGTCTTCAATTTCGTCTTTTTTAAGATCCCATGTGTAAACCGTTACGTTCGGGATGTCCTTTTTACTTCGCGATAAAATGCTTACTGTATGTCCGTTTGAAAGTAACTGCTTAGTTAGCTCTTGTCCGACTAATCCCGTTCCGCCCGTTATGAGTATATTCATTAGTGTTTATAGTTTTTGTTATCTTGTGAAAAGAACCATTCCCTATGGAGATTGTTAGTAAATTCCATAGTATTGTATTTCTACTATTAATTTATAGTAAATACTAAAATCAACTTGTTCAGTCTGTTCAATTTGAAATTGCCAATTTTAGGCAATTTAAGTTTCTTTAAATATAACTCAATGAAATTATTCTCTCCCGAAACTTATACCAAGCGTCGTCAGAAACTTATGAAAACCGTTGGAAGCGGTTTGATTTTACTTTGTGGCAATGATGAAGCCCCGATGAACTATGAACATAATACGTACCGCTACCGTCAGGATAGTACGTTTTTGTATTATTTTGGACTGAATTTCGCGGGGTTGAATGCTACGCTCAACTGCGATACCAACGAAGTTACGCTCTTTGGTAATGAACTTACGATTGACGAGATTATTATCGTTGGACCGCAGTTAGCACTCGTTGAACTTGCCGAAAAAGTGGGTGTACCAAACGTGCAGCCAACCAATAAGCTATCAAATCAGTTGAGCAAAGCTAAGAAGGTCCATTTCTTGCCGCCGTATCGTTTTGAAAACAAGCAGAAGCTCAGTAACTGGCTCGGAATTGCGGTGATAAAACTGGCGGATAATGTGTCAGATGAATTAGTATATGCTGTTGTAGCCCAGCGTCAGCATAAAACTGCCGAAGAAGTTGCTGAAATGGAAGCGGCCGTCAATGCAAGCCGTGCCATGCATATTGCAGCGATGCGAGCCACTCAGGTGGGTAAAAAAGAATACGAAATTGTCGCGGAATTATACGGAACGGCAAAGCGATTTGGTGGTGAGTTGGCGTATCCTGCCATTTTGAGTATCAACGGTCAAACCCTGCATAATCACTACCACGGTAACGAATTAACATCGGGAAGGCTACTTTTAAATGACTCAGGAGTGGAACTCGAAATGGGTTATTGTGGCGATATTACCCGTACGTTTCCGGTAGATAAGAAGTTTACGCAACAACAGCGTGAAATCTACGAAATTGTGTTGGAAATGGAGGAGTTAGTAATTGAATCTCTAAAGCCGGGTGTTCAGTACCGAGACTGTCACATTGCTTCTAACCGATTGATGCTCAATAAATTTACCGGCTTAGGTATTGTGCACGGCGATATAGAAGAAATGCTTGAAGCGGGCGTGGGCGGAATATTTATGCCGCACGGGCTCGGACACATGATCGGCTTGGACGTACACGATATGGAAGACCTGGGTGAGAAATTCGTTGGTTATGATAAAGATACGGAGCGAAGTGCACAAATGGGTTTGAAATCACTGCGTTTGGCGAAAGAACTTGCCGAAGGCTTTGTGATTACCGTTGAGCCGGGAATTTACTTTATCCCGCAATTGATTGATAAAATGAAGGCCGATAAACAATACCTTGACTTCGTGAATTACGATAAATTAGAGCAGTACCGAGATTTCGGTGGAATCCGTATTGAAGATGATATTTTAATCACCGAAAACGGTTATCGGGTTTTGGGGGAACATATTCCAAAAACGATTGCCGAAATTGAAGACTTACGCCACGCGTAGACCATTTTCGCAAGAGAGGTTGGGTTCGAGGAGTGTTACAACTCCTTGATCATCCACCGCTCCAAGAACGAGGCATTCACTCATGAAGTTGGCAATTTGTTTGGATGGGAAATTCACCACCGCCACCACTTGTTTCCCGATGAGGTCTTCTGGGGAATAGTTTATGGTGATTTGAGCGGAAGATTTTTTAATTCCCAACTCACCAAAGTCGACGACGAGCTGGTAGGCAGGTTTTCGAGCTTTTGGAAAATCCCGAACTTCAGTTACCGTACCGACCCGCATATCGACTTTAGCAAAGTCACTCCAATTAATTTCTGACATATTGTATTGATTATTTAATATAAATTTAGGTTCTTTCTCCGAAAAATACCTAGTTTTGCGTTCTGTTTTAGCTTCGTAGTTCAATGGATAGAATGGAGGTTTCCGGTACCTTTGATCTAGGTTCGATTCCTAGCGAGGCTACGTTTTCAATGCCTAATCAGTTGGTTATCAATTGATTAGGCATTTTTCATCTGGCGAATGTAAAGCGAAACGTAAAGCGTTAGTTAATTAACAGTCGTAAATCTACCCAATTGCCCCCCCCTGAAATTTTGGCTCGTTTTTTTTTACACTATGGTAGCGTTCGTTATCCGATAAGAACTGACATTTTAACCCCGCCCCCCCTTATTGGTGTTCATCGGTTTACGCCTTGATACTTAAAATCAAATTATCGTCATACGTTTTATCCTCCACCCATACCACTACGCTTTCGTATTGTCTTTTTAAGTCCTCCACGTAATTATCAAACTCATGGTTATTCATTGGCGGACCAATCGGTTTGCCGTTGTGCAATGTCCTGAAAACAAGTTTATGGCCTTGCTTTATCGGTTCACCTTTTGTAAAGTAGTTCTCTAAGGTCTTTATTTTATCGGCTCTGCTCATACGAATAATGGCATTTCAATTTCGGGCGTTTTATGAACCCCTACGATACTATTTAGTTGCGGGTGGCTGCTTTGTACGTGGAAGTTTGAACCGTGCCGCTCAATGGTTACTACGGCTTCGGGGTGGCTCCCCTCATGTTTGCACAACAAAGAATTTTCAAGCACGTAACTGTAAATTACTTTACTTTCTTGGTACTTCTGCAAAGTGGAAGCGTTACCCGCTAAGGCTTGTTCAATGGCTTTAATTTTGTCGTTTCGATTCATCGGTAATTCTATTTATTAGTTCGTCAATCTCGGTATCAGTAAGGCTTGAAAAATCTATTTTCTGTTCCCGTTGCTTTGGCAAAACGTATTCCACTAATTTTAGCAATACGTTTAGCCGGTCTTTTGGGTCGAGGTCTTTTAAATCCTCCTCAATGGTTTCAAGTTGATGTTCAATGACCGAATGAAGTACTTGTTTCAATTCCTTCGTGGTCTTGTTTGGCACTCCTTTGGGCCGCCCGTTCGGGTTATTTGTTGCTCCTTTCATTTTTGTAAATGTTTGTTGTTTTCAAAATTGGAATGAAGTTTTAGCGTGTCCGCTTTATTTATTTGCGGCTCGCTATGAATTGCTTTCTGTGATGTTTCGCCGCAACTCAAAGCGATTGCGACTGTAAGAATTATTAGTAATATCGGTTTCATAATATCTGCTTTAATTGTTGTAATCTGTGGAGGTAAGGCAAGAATGACCGCTTGCCGTTGTTCGCTTTAGCGGTAGATAAATGACTTTTAATAAATCGTGATACATTAGTAACGGTCGTACTTGGGTCTAACTTTACGGCTGTAATTGGTAGCTTTATTTCTGAAAAGTAACTTTCAAGTTCTGACAATTCATTTAACCAACATTCTTTTAATTTGGGCTTTTCGCCTACGTTCACCATCAAGGCGAACGCCGTCGTTTCGGTGTCAATTAGCGAAACATCAAACTTGAATAGTTCTTCGGGTTCATCTTGCAACGGCTCAATTAATACCGCCGTTGTTGCGGCAATTGGTAGGGTGTCCAATCTTGGTTCATCTTTTGCAAAATTGGACGGGGCGAACTTTAACAGATAGTCCGCTAAATCCCAACCTTTCGTTTTTTCTTCTTCGGTTGCTTTTCGTTCCAATAAATCAGAAACGTGTGTGAACTTTATTTCAGGCAATTGCTTTGAAATTTCGGCCTGTTTGTCGCTCCATTTGTTGAAGCCTTTCAAGTCAGGGAACAAAGTAACCGTTCTACCTTTCAAGATTTGGCATTTATCAGCGTTGATATTCGTCAAACTTCCACAAGCCAACCAAACGTATTGCGGTAGGTACAAACTTGCGATAATTGCCGTTTTTTCGCTTTCTACGATTGCCACGGGCTTCCTGTTTCCTTTCAATAAGTGAACGCCGTAATAGCATTGTTCCAGTTCAAAATTTTCAAGATTGCTAACCTTATGAATCCACGTAACATGATTGTAAGGCTTTTTTACCCGCTTGCCAGTTTCAGGATTGTAAAGCATAATTTTCCCGCTCCTAATTTTCCCGTTCGGGTCAATTTGCCAAAATACCGTTGCACCGCTCCATTTGTCCGAATCTCCAATTAGATATTTTTCAATCAGCTTATCTGTTATCTCCACGCCGAAACGATTGTTCAGAAACGTTAAAAAATGGTTCTGATAAGTTAGCGACCTTTTAAGCATTTCAAACTCAATAAACGAGGTTTGCGGCTTCGGGCGTGGAGGTGGTGCAACGTATGGCTTCGGCTTCCAGTTGGTATCGCTTCCACGTTCTTGGTCAGAAATCATTTTTGAATATCCATCTTTATACGGGTCGTTGTGGTACGTGCAATTGTCTGACCTATCACAACGTCCGTATTCATAAGGTAAATATTCGCCTGTGTCGGTATCAACAAAACGTGTGTAACGCTTTTGATTGCAAGAAGGACAAATTAGCTTCTTGCCCGTTTTTTCAAGTATGTATCTGTATTCACTCATTTTCTTTATTTTTTGTGTGGCACGTGGCACAAGCGGCATTTGTGGCACAAGTAGCATTTGTTTTGTGCCGTTCGTGCCGTTAATGTCAGTTGTGCCAAATGCCACTTGATTAAAACCGTTTTTCGTAGTTGCCCCTCGAATGATTGTCGAAGAAAGTCCGGTCTGATAAAAATCGCTTACAAGTACGTTGTGCAATCCCTAAGTTTTCTGCAACTTCTACACCGCCTTTAGTTGAAAAAGTATCGGGCAGGGCATTGTAAAGGTTCTGTTTGTCGATTGGTAGTTTATCCAACGGGCTTGCATTCGATATTTTGGAATGCACCTTTAGAGCCGATTTTTTGAAGTACTCAACCAATTTCAACGCACCTTCTACGGATTCAATACCTACGGCTTGCTTATCTCCTTCGTTGCAAGCGTACCTTGCCATCTCGAGACATAATGCCAACCTTACGGCGTATACTTCAACTTTCGCATAAATACCGCTCGTTGCTTCGTTTTCGGGTCGGTTGCACAAGTCGGTAAGTTCCCGCTGCCATTGGAACAAGCGTTGCCTTGCATCCGGTGTAAACCGTAACGTTTCAGGCTTCGGGCTGCCTGCTTCGTCTTTTCTAATGGGTACGTCCAAAAGGTTTGTAACGATATTACCCCAACTTTGGATAATTGCCGGGTTTAGTTCTTTTTCGCTCCAATATTCTTTTTTCAGGTTATCAGGGAACACGAATAGTAGCCTATCCAAGAAACCGTTTTCTGTCCGGTTTGCTGCCAACTCACTCAATACGCCCGGTTGGATTGTTCCCGCAACAGAAATAAAAGGTTTCGTAATGTATGCGGGTTCGCTTGTTTTTCGGTTTACCCTAATCGGTTTACCGCTCCAGTTGCTCAACCAAAATTGTTCTTCACTTCCTTTACTGTATCGGTTGAAATTATTAAACCACGTTGCCAGTTCATCGGCAAAAACACCAACGCCTCGGCGGTTAAATTTAAGAACATCCGTTATAGCTTCCTGTGTAAAATCGGTAACTAAAAGCTGTTCCCAAATGGGTTTTATCGGTTCTCCTAACCCTTGCTGTTCTCGCTCTTTTTTTGAGAGAGTTGAAGCCGATTCAAATTCCTGCATCTCCTTTTGATACTTTTGGAATTTCAAATTATCCCTATCCTCGATAGGTTTTAACGCAAAGCTGGGCGGGTGGCTCTTGTTCGTTCCGGGACGTCCTACAAGTGAAAGGTATAAAACGGCGTTCTCCTGCCAACCTTTTTTTATTTCAACTTCAAAGCTGTTGCCGATTGAAACCGAGATAGCGTACAAAAGTGATGAGCCTATAAAGTCAATGGGAAAATTAAGGCTCTCATTTGTAGAAGTAATTATCTCCTGAATTGCCGCCGGGAACACTTCAACCGGGAATTGGTTTTCAAGTGTCTTACCCTCCGCTTGCTTCTTGGTTATTTCGTCTTGGATATCCTCAACACCGATACCAAAACTTGAAAGGTCTATGTTGGGGTTATTATCTTGCATAATTGAAAGGGAATTTTAATTGTGTAGGTTTGGGAAATAGTGCCGAATTGGTTGTGATGAATTGAACCCCATCGACTCCAGTAATCGGGCATCTACCCATTTTGACCACTTTCAAAAGTCCTAAACTTTCAAAATGCTTCTTATAACGGCAACCGTTAGCACGTGATATTCCAAGTGCTTTCTCGCAAGCAAAAACGGTTGTGGTGTTCGCCTTAAAGAACTCGAAGAACCTTTCAGCTTCGGACAATTTCTTCGTACCTTTATTGTGCTTATTCGTGGGGGTGCTGTTATGATTTTTCATAATGTTGCACCTCCTTTTTTTGTGCGAACTATCCGCTTCGGGGCTTCCAGTATCTCGCTCAATTTAAAGCGTTTTAAGTTACCGATACGGTACGATTGAAGTAAACCTTTCTTTTCCCATTGCCATACCGATACGCCGCTAATCTGCAACAGTTCGGCAACTTGCTTTTGATCGAGAAACTTTTCTTCCGGTGGAGTAGGTGGAGGTGTGGCGGGGTCGGTTCGCCGCAATAATAGCGATACATTTTTGTTCAACGTTTGGAGGTCTCGACTAAGAACCTCGAACGGATTTGTTAACTCTGCTTTCATTTAATTTTTTGGTTTAGTAACGAAGCAAATTTAGGGTGCGTTAAGCTACATAAACAACTTTTTATAAGCGTGTTATAAATAAAAATGCCCTACAGTAAGGTTACTGTAAGGCTGCAATTTATTGAGTGTTCGGTACTTGTATCTAAAATGAATAATGCAAAAAAAGTGAGGCTATTTATTTCGCTTTAATACCCTTTTGTGGGTCAACTCTTGAAAACGGCTCATACTTGTTAAACCCACTTCTGATTTTCTTTACTAATGCTTCTGCACCACTTTTAGAATACGTTTTCAACTTTCGTTTTCTTAATTCATTATTGGCGAACTTGTAAGAACTTCCAATTGGAATACCTCTTTCTAAATTAGCAACCACTAAACGCATAAACCGTTCTTGGTCTTTGTTAAGTTCTTTACCCTTCGGCTTCTTCCCATCCTTACCTTTTGAACTATTTACGGCCTCGTACTGCTCAATAAACTTTAAGCACGTTAAACGTTCTATCTGAATGTTTATAATTCTAATAGCTTCACTCTCAACGAAAATATTATCATCACTCACTTCGTCATAGTGGTAGCAAAGGTTTATAATTTCTTCCTCAATGACCTCCTTCAAAACTTCGTCATTCGTTAGAATTTCATCAGGAAACAAATAACCTTCCCGAACTTGCTTCCTCGTATAAAGGCTTAATAACGGCTGTTTTATAAGGTCGTCTTTAATTGAATTTGGGGCTTCGCTTATTTCTTGTAATCGTTGGTTATTTTTGTAAGCATTAAATTTCACCGTTCCACGAATGTACTTAACGAGGTCGTCAGTATTCTTTACTTTATAGATTTTCAATAAGTCCGTTATGTCCTCCATCACTTGCTATGTTTTCTAAAAATTTCGGAATGTTTTTTCTTTGAAGTCTTGATGTACGCCATAAAACTTTTTTCTGTTTGGTGTCCTGTTATTGCCATGATTGACAAAGTAGGAACTCCCCGCTCATAGGCATTGGTGGCGAAACTTCTTCGGGCGGTATGTCCTGAAACAAGTTCATACTTCGGGTTGCTTTCAATGTACGTTTCGCCGCCTTTCGTAATTGACCGCTCATGTATTTCGTGAAGTTTTGGCACTAATGCGGCAACTTCTTTGATGTAGTTGTTAAACTTTTGTTCGCTAATTTGTGGAAGTTGGTTAGCATACTTTTTCAGAATTGCCAGTACGGTATCATTGAGCGGAATGAATACTTTTCCCTTCGTCTTATCTTGAATAATTTCAAGTTCGTAACCATCTTTTACTTGTTTGATATTTTCGGGCTTAATATCCATGAAGTCGGAAATACGTAAACCAGTCCACGCCCCAACTATAAATAAATCCCGTACTTTATCCAGTCGCTCGTTTTTAGAAAAATCAAGCTCGTACATACTTTTCAATTCTGATTCAGAAAGGTGAATTGCATCTTTTACGGTGCTCATAACTGCGAACGCTTTACCTTTAAATTTCAAATTGGTATTTACGCCGCCCTCCGTTGCTTCGGTCAGGAAAGATTTAAAGGTTTGTACGTGCTTGCCCATCGTGGCGGGTGAATACTTTTTGTGCGTTGCCATGAATGAATTGAACGCATCAATAAACTCTTTATCAATTGAATTGAACGCTATTTCATAGCCTGTAACGGTCTGAAATTCTAATAGTAACGTTTGTGTTGTTCGATAGCGTTGGATTGTTCTACGGGCAATTATTTTGCCGTCATTTAATCTACTTCCACTTTCTGCACCGTGAATGAAGTTTTCAATGTATTCAAATAAATTATGCTGCTTTTGGGGTGGGTGCAAAAAAGTATCAATTTCAGCAATAAGGCTTTCTTTGGTTGCATTTTTTGATTTGTTGAGGAAGTCGATACAAAAGCGGTGGAGGTCTGAAACAAACCCCTCCGCTTCACTTTGCCGAAACAAGAAACTTGAAAATTCAGCTTTTATACTTTCTTTATCGAGGTGGGAACGTGCGTTGATGAAGTTGGTTATTTCATTGAGCGTATTATTCGTAAAACTTGTAATATCCTCGTCTTTAGCTTTGCGTTGAAGTATGTTCGACTTCATGTCGAGGTCAGGAAGCGAAACGTTCTTTACCTCGCTCTTTTTACTGTTCCAATGTTTGGGGCTTATCTTGATACCAGTACTTAAAAGAAATTGACCTTCGGTGTGCCGTAACCCAACCCATAAAGAATGTAAGTTGCTCTTACTTGGTCGTAAAAAATAAAATGCTTTACCCATGCTTTCGTGTTATTGTAAAGCAAAAGTAAAGCGAAAAAGTTAATAAATACCGTATTTAGCTTAATTTGTTTTAATGTGATTGAGGTTTCATTTTATTATAACCTATTAATTTACAGCGTTTTATAGCTGTTTTACGACTTATTTGCAAATACATACATTGACCCCAAAGTAGCACTAGCGAGGCTACAAAGTTTACCCTTAATTTACTCATTAATAGTGAATTAAGGGTTTTTTGTCGCTCATTGGTTAGCATTCGATTAAGCATTTCGGTGATTAAATACGCTTTTCACGCCCTGTTTAACGCTATTTTTATCTAACCAAATTGGTGTTTTGAGCTATATACATGTAGTTTTGAAGTGAATATTTCAAACCAAAATTATGTAATCCATCGCATTTTGCTCTCAGCTTCTAAAAATTTGTTGTTTTGTTTTATGGATTTCCAACGAACAAATAGCTAGAGTGTCTCAAGGTTGACTGCCCACATCATTTGGTCGACTAACTATTATTATCCTGTTCTTATGGGTGGTACAAAGATTCATTACTGTACTCTTCTGATACAGATTTGTGATGCAGAAGGTATTCGTATTTTGAAAGGTGTTGTGTCGAAAGACCATGTTCATACGCACCTAAAGTACCGTTCTTCCCGATCAATCGGCCACTTGATAAAGTTGTTGAAGGGTCGTTCTTTGCGGAAACTTCAACTGCCAATTGAAGAGGTAAATAATAATCCAACGTTGAGAGCTCAATAAAACTTTGGGCATTGATTTGTTTGGATTAGCTTAAGGTTTTATTTCGGAATGACGGATTACAAAATGTAGTCCGTCATTTTTTTATGCGAGAGCTGCAACAAAAAAAGCCGACGATAAAAACCGTCGGCTAGATTATAATAATAAAAGTTAATTTAAATCTCCTCCAGAATCCGTTCAATGGCAACGGCTTTGCTAATACGTTCTTTCAGTTCCGAAATAGGAACTCGCTCTTGTTCGGTAGAATCACGGTGGCGGATGGTTACGCAATTATCTTCTTTTGTTTCAAAGTCTACGGCAATACAGAAGGGTGTTCCGATTAAATCCTGGCGGGTATAACGCTTGCCAATGGCGGCACTATCGTCATAAACGGTTCTGAAGGAAGATTTCAATGAACCGGCAATTTCTTGGGCAATTTCGGCAAGTCCGTCTTTTTTGACCAATGGTAAAATCGCCGCTTTAATTGGGGCAAGAGCCGGGTGGAGTTTTAGGTATGTTCTTTCTTTCGTTTTGTCGCCATCGGTGATGGTTTCCTTAGTGAACGCTTCACTGAAAGCGGCTAAAAACAAACGGTCGGCTCCAACAGAAGTTTCTACTACGTAAGGAATATAGTTCCCGAACGGTTTTCCAGTCTCGGGGTTTACTTCGGGATCGAAGTATTGCATTTTCTTTTTCGAAAACTCCTGATGACGACGTAAATCGAAATCAGTGCGGCTGTGGATTCCTTCAATTTCACGGAAACCGAATGGGAATTGGTATTCAATATCTACGGCGGCATCGGCGTAGTGAGCCAACTTTTCGTGAACGTGGAAGTTCAGCTTATCTGCTGGCAAACCAATGGCCTTATGAAACTTTAAACGGGTATCTCGCCATTTTTCGTACCATTCTTTTTGTGAACCTGGACGTACGAAGTATTGCATTTCCATTTGTTCAAACTCCCGCATTCTGAAGATAAACTGGCGTGCGACAATTTCGTTTCTAAACGCTTTTCCAATTTGGGCAATTCCGAAAGGAATTTTCATTCGTCCGGTTTTTTGCACGTTCAGGAAGTTAACAAAGATACCTTGTGCCGTTTCGGGGCGTAGGTAAATCGTACTCGAATCTTCCGCCACTGATCCAACTTGCGTAGAAAACATCAAGTTAAACTGACGCACTTCGGTCCAGTTAGTTGTTCCCGAAACCGGACATTTTATATTCTCTGAAATGATTAATTCCCGCACGGCTTCGAGGTCTTCTTTGCCGAGCAAATGTCCCATTTCTTGTAATAATGCGTCCGATTTTTCCTTATCGCCGCTCAGGGCGTATTCTTCGGCTTTGCCTTCCAATAGTTGATCGGCACGATAACGCTTTTTACTGTCTTTATTATCAATCATCGGGTCGTTAAAACCGTCCACGTGCCCGGATGCTTCCCAAGTGGTGGAGTGCATGAAGATTGATGAGTCAATACCCACGATATTATCATTTAGCTGTGTCATGGCTTTCCACCACGCGGCTTTTAGATTATTTTTTAATTCTACGCCGTTTTGTCCGTAGTCATACACGGCTTGCAAGCCGTCGTAAATTTCGGAAGATGGGAATACGAAACCGTATTCTTTAGCGTGACCAATTATATCTTGAAGGGTTTTTGGTTGCGTTTCGATGTTCATGTATTCTAATATTGCTTTTCGGTGAAGAAGCCGCAAAATTAAGGATTATGTTTTTGAAACATAGGTTCTTCCTCAATTTAGCCGTTTGATTTCCGCAAAAGTGTGAAATAATGTGTTGTTTATTTATAATCAGTGAGTTGTGTGAATTTCTGGCACAAAGTTTGAAATAGTCTAAGTGTCATTCGTGACAAAAGACTTTTTATGGGTTAGGGTTTACACGAAAACGTCGTTGGCACCAGATTGCTACGGCGTTTTCTATTTATCCCCTTCTTTCCCTGCTGCTTCCAACGCATCCCGCACGCTGATATTCACTTCAAAACCCAGTATAATAATTAGCGAAATGAGGTAAATCCAGACCATTAAACCGATAAATGTACCAATAGAGCCGTATAGTCGATTGTACGAAGCGAAATTTGCTAAATAAAAAGAGAAAAGATTTGTGGCAATAATGCACATAACTGAGGCGAATATTGAGCCAACACTTATCAAAGGGAAGCGACGTTTCACCGCCGGACCAAAATAGTAAATTACGCCAATCCCGAAACTGAAGATAAAGAAGACTGATAGGTAGCGAACTACTTCGAGCAGGTAATAAATCACGTTTTCGTCGAGAAAACCTTTATCAAAAAGGAAATGTATTAGCAGATTTCCAATAATCAGAATAACCACCGCCGAAACTAGTAAAATAATCAAAAGTACGGTCAACGTTAAACTAAGAAAACGTGCTTTGAGAAAGGAGCGTTTTTCTTTCTCGTCCAAAACGATGTTGAAAGCCCGCATGAGGGCAATCATGCCGTTTGTGGCGGCAAACATGGTAAACAAAAAACCAAAGGAAAGAATATCGCTCCGCTTGCGGCTGACAATTTCTTCGATGGTTGAGGCAACGGTACTGTAGATTCGACGGGGGAAAATATCCTTCAGATAATCCATGATTTGACCGTCGAGGTTGTCAATCGGGATAAACGGAATGAGCGTAAAGAGAAAGATGATTCCTGGGAAAACGGCGAGCATAAAACTAAACGAAACCGCCGCCGCCCGCTGGTCAATATCAAGCGTGATTATTTTCTTCCAAAGAATGCTTAACACTAAGTAAAGCGACACCGTGGTGTTCCAGAGATATACTTTTCGCAAAAATGTTTCAAAAGCTTTTACAGGTTTTAAGTTAGTTACATTTATCATAGAACGTATTTTCGTGCATAGAACAGTAGCAACTAAGCGAGCAAATCTATTCAGGTCAAAGCAAATTTACGATTTATCAGTTAAAAAAGGCTGTAAAAGACGCGTAATTGCTTCGGGGCAAGTGGTTAATCGGTTCGTTTTCATGTTGATAAATACCAACGTAGTTTCTCCGGTGTGCACCTTTTTCTGCTCTTCATTCAATATTTCGTATTTGAATTTAAAGCGAGTCTTGGGTATTTCTTCTACCATTACTCGTATGGTCAGCAGTTCGTCGTATTTGGTTGGTTGGATAAACCGGGAATAGTTCTCGTAAACGGGCATCATCACGCCGCCTTCTTCCATTTTCTTGTAGCTCAAACCCAAATCGCGAAGGGCTTCTACTCGGCCAATTTCGTAGAGTCGGGCGTAGTTCCCGTAATACATATAGCCCATTTGGTCAACGTCAGCGTAGCGGACGCGGTATTCGTAATCGAAAGTAAACATGTTTTTTTAGGGTATAGAAATTAGTTAAAAAGAAATACGAGTTAGTTTTTTATTTTAAATACCCGTCCGTAAAATGACCACGGGCTTTGGGGGTGGTGAACTTTTCGGTATTGTATTGTTCAGAATTTCCCTTCGGAATAGAAAGCGAAGCCCATTCGTTTCCCCGCAGTATTTTACCGATAAATATAATTTGCCCAATGTGGGAAGCGTAGTGAGCCAATTGCCGGGTTAGGGCTTCAAAAACACTGTGACCGATGTTTCGGATGTAAACTATTTTGTTCAAGTCATATTCTGTGAGCGAATCAAGAGCGGCAAACAAGCATTCCCACCCTATTTTCCAACGCTTGAGAGTTTCTTCTTTCGTCCACAAAATTTTCTCAAATTCAGCATCTCGGTTTCGCCAAGATTTTTCCCCGTCGGAGGTTAAAAAATTGGTAAAACGTGAGAGTTGATTTCCAATAACGTGATTCAAGATCATCGTTATGCTGTTAGAATCTTCATTGGCTTGCCAAAGCAATTGTTCGTCCGTAAGTTGCTCAATCGTTTGTTCACCAAGTTGTTTGTAGTAGGTGAATTGCTTTCGGAAAGTTTCGATTATTATATTCTTGTTAATTTCATCCATATTCATTTACAAAAGCGGATTGTTTCTCTTGCAGCGAAGTTAAGTATTCTTGCTACTTTTGATCACAAAAACTTCTAAATGAATAAAGCTTTCAACTTTCTCGCTGCTTTTTTATTCACTATGACCGCTACTGGGCAAATGCTACCGTACGCCATAATTCCTGAACAGCCCATTGAATATACTGCTGCTACGGTTACAGCACGCATGATTGATGGACTCGGTTTTCGGTTTTATTGGGCAACGGAAGGGCTCAGCGAGCAAGATTATAAATTTAAGCCGGGAGACGACGCTCGAACTATTGGTGAGACCATAAGTCATATTTATGGATTAACTAATATGATTAAATACGCTTCACTGAAAAAGGCAGACGACCGGGAAGTTTACGCAGAAATTACGATTTTTGAAATGCGAAATGAGGTGTTGAAAACGCTCAAAAAATCGGCGGATATATTTAGAAATGCCAACCCCAAAGAAATGGTAGAGTTCAATATTATTTCTAAGCGAGGGGACAAAGAAACCGTAATTCCTTTCTGGAACGCTATCAATGGACCACTCGAAGATGCTGTTTGGCACGCTGGGCAGATTGTTACACTTCGTCGCATGGCGGGTAATCCGATTAATTCTAAAGTGAATTTCTTTATGGGAAAACGGAATAATTGAACGTTACCGAATATCAATTTCCCAATTCCCCACAACGGGGTTCCCGATGTAATTCAATCCTTCAAGCCGAATCCTAAATTGCGTATTTGTGGCATCGGTCGTGTAAAACGAAACCGTTGCCTCCCCGTTTTTGTCGGTGATGACGGTCGGGTTCCAGTAAACTGTCGAACGGTAATCTGGTCGCATATTTTCTGGTAAATCCAGATCGTAGCGGGGAGAGTAAAAATTACGGGCGGTGTAATATCCTTGTTTTGTAAATGTGATAATGCCCGGTGTAACCTCTTGATTCCAGTCAAAGTCTTCATTTCCTTGTTTTGTCAGTACAGAAATTACGCCGCCGCCGCCTCTTGAACCGTATATTGCCGCAGAAGGTCCCTTCAAAACGTCAATTCTATCCACGTCCATCACGGAAATCGATAAAATAGTTGACTTATCGACGGGCATTCCGTCCAATAAAAACAACGGTTCAACGAATCCCGAAAAATTTGCCGCTCCCCTGATAACCACCGTTGGATTCATCATACCTCCCAGAACTTGCACGCCTGCCACCCGCCCCCGTAATAAATCAATGACGTTTATGTAACCGTTAAAGTTATTATTCCCCGCTACCTGAATCGTTGCATCAGAAGACTTATACAGCACTCGTCCGTCTCGGTAATCACTTTCTTTTTTTCCCCTGACCACAACTTCTTCGAGTAAAATGGCTTTGTCCATCCTGATTTTTTGTTCTAACTCAAGAGCATCTTTCGTCCGGCGGAGGTATTCAGCTAAGTCAGTGTTTTCAAATTCCAGAGCGGCATAAGGTACTTTTACGATTTGTACTTTGGGGGACGAAATAGAATCCACAAAAATAGAAGTATTGCGACGGTTTCTGCCGGCAACTGCCTGAATTAATACTTTAACTGAGTCTCTTATTTCTAAATCTGGAAAAAGGAAAGAACCGTTTGGGTTGGCTTCCGTAGTGAGAAACGCCACATCATTTGCCAGATCTTGTATCATTAGTGAAATTGCAATCGGCTTGTTAATTACTTTGCCATCGCTGCGGGTGATTTCTCCTCTTATCTGTAAACCCCTTTCCACAAGGTTACGTGGAGTAGGTAAATTTCCGGCGGCTAATTCTCGCCAGGTGAAACGTCGCCATCCCTGAGTCAGTAATAATAAGTCAAGGTTTATCGTGGAGTAACTGTCTTGATTTTGAAAATATTGATTGGGTTTTTCAATGGTTCCGTTTACTTCGGAAGACAAGTTGAAGTATGAATATATATTCTCTTCGTCTGACTTTTGCTTTACTTGATTTGTGTCAGAAACCACCACGGAGAAATTGCCCTGCACTGGAAGCCCTTTAGAATTGGTTACTTTTAGTTTTAGTTCTACTAATTCGCGGGAGTTAAACTCTTTTTTCTGAGTAGAAAACACGGCAGAGATAGGCTGTTTGTCGGGCAAGTAAATGAGGCGTTCGCAATGTGGTTTACCTGTATTATCAATGAGCGTGAGTTGCGTTACACCCGATGGGAGGTTCTTTTTTGGAATTTCAATAAATAACGTATTTCTCCTAGCTGTCGCCTTACCTGAAAAGTAGACCCTACCTTTTGACTGTGCCACCAAACCAATTTCGGTAGTGGGTAAATCAGCTGATTTATTAATGAAAATCCGTATAACTTCTGTTCTTGACAGATTGTCTATTGTCATTGTAAATCCGGAAGACAATACTTTGGGCATTTTGGGGGAGATTTCAATAATATTATTGACCGTAATTTTTGCCTCGTAGGTTTCACCTGTAGTAGGTTTGAAATAAATGAAGCCCATCCCCTGATGCCGCGTTTCAAACCGTGCTACTGTGTCTTGTAAATTACCCAATATGTAACCCCTCGCAAACACGCCTTTTCCTTCACCATCGGTTGCTTTAAATGCTAATCTGTTTTCTATTCCACCAACTAAATCGCCCCCCTCGGGAAAGAATTCAAAATTAACAGATGGGTTTTTTGTTATACTCGGCACGTTTAAACTTCCCGTTTCGAAAACCCGAAAATCTTTTTTGAAAAACGCCTTGTCTCCAAAATTTCGCATCCAATTAGTGTAAGCCCGCAGTTGATAAAAGCCCGTACGAAGTGTGTCAGCCAAACGGAAATCTCCCGCTGCAAAACCACTTTCTAATCGTAAAACTCGTTGGTCTATTACCTTTTCGGTCTGTGAGTCAATCAATTCTACGTAGAGCGGAACGCTGAGTGTATCTGGTGTTTCGGGACTTCCTAACACCGCATAAGACTTGAACCAAATACTTTCTCCGGCGGTGTAGTAAGGTTTATCCGTGTGCAGGTAAACCTTCTCGTTTGGGTAAGAAAGTGTATAATTTTCGAATAATTGGGTAAGTTGGAGGAACGGATCTTTGACGAAAGAAATCAACGATACTACGAGAAGTGAGGATAGTACAAAGGCTTTTTTCATAGAGTTTGGTGGTGGGATTACTTCACAAACTAAAAAGGTAGTCGTTTTGGTTTACTAATCAGTTTTTTCTGGTGAAATTTGAGTTTGTCATTAAGGAAACGAATGCTTATTGATTGCCTGAATACGAATTTAACAAACATACATATGAAAATCATCACTAAGCATTTCGTTCTTGCGTTGCTCACACTTTTTATAGTCAATACTTCTATTGCTCAAATGGTTTCGTTTGGCCCCATGATTGGTACAGATATCTCCACATTTTTAAACGTTCTGTCTATTAACTATATTTTAGGGCTATCTGCCGGAGAATTTATCAACTACAGCGTAAACGAGAACGTTGGAATAAATGGAAATTATTATTCTCGTAATTTGGCTCGGGATACGAAAATACCCGTTAAACTATATACAAGTACCTATCTCAGTAGTATTTTTTCTTGGAGATAAAGGGAGCAGAATTCGTCCGAAGTTTTACGCCAGATAATACGCAGCAAGCCTCCAAAACGGAAATGATATTAACAATGGAGGCACTACAGTAGTTGAATAAACGGATTATAACACATTTGACTTTGGTTGTCAAGTGGGTCTTGGTTTTAATTACCAAGATACGTCCCCACAATTGGTTAAATGTAGGTTTGAGGTACACTACTGACTTACTTGCCTTGTCTAAATCACCGAGTGATAACGTAACAAATAAGGCGTGTAATTCAAACGTAGGTCTAGCATTTCTACTTTCGGAAGGTGATACAACTACACTCTTAAATTAGAAATCATTCGAAAATATGCTTTTTATATATCTAAGAGTATGTTTTGGATTTATAGTTTATTGACAATAAAGGAGATAAAGGCTATTTGTAACATCGCTTCTGCCGATAATATTGTTTTTTCTACATCCCGGAACAACCTTCGCCTGAAATTGAG